>MTKW01004418.1_pt1 | contig 39825 bp, 30 predicted proteins | sample 1042761 | NCBI WGS metagenome assembly MTKW01 (sample SAMN06205366, study PRJNA360243) | anaerobic digester metagenome | biome: Wastewater treatment plant; feature: Anaerobic digester sludge; material: sludge; isolation source: anaerobic digester fed with sludge from wastewater treatment plant ... | reverse complement strand
CAAAGTTGAGTTTTACAAACAATTAATGTAAATTGCACTTGCTGCTTGACTCTGCCCCCTGTAAAAAAAGCTGAAAAGTTTTGATATTATTGGATAAAATCGTACTTTTGCACCCACGTTTTGAAGAGAACGTTCCGGGGTGTAGCGCAGTCCGGTTAGCGCACCTGCTTTGGGAGCAGGGGGTCGCGAGTTCGAATCCCGCCACCCCGACTTGATGAGGGAGTTACAATAGATATTGTAGCTCCCTCTATTTTTTGGAAACAGGCAACAGTCGGGTCACAAAAGCGACCTCGATAAGCCAGGAGTAAAACGGCCTATATTTGACCTGGAGGAGCTGACTGGAGGCTGCTGTTTTGGAACCCGAAGCCTTGTTGCTTCATAGATTTTACATACTTTTGCATAGTTACTTTATCTTAAAAAATATCAGCTGTGAGAAAGATAACATTTTTATTGACTTTTGTTTTCAGTATCAGTCTATTTGCCACTGAAAGAGTTGCTATTTGGCCAAAGGATAGAATGCCATATCGGCAGGACCATCAGATCGCAGCCATGACAGACGAGGCCGGGAAAAAGGATTTCAATGCCGACAAGAATCGGATAGCATATCTCGAATGGTTTGATGCGCCCCCCAAGGAACTGCGGAATGGAGGATGCATGATTCTCATTTCGGGCGGTTCTTACGAGTCCTGTTGTGATGTGGACCTTATCAAATTATGGAATAAGACATTTACCCAATTGGGATTTCAATGTGTAAACCTGGTCTATAGAACACCCAGACCGGTAGGGATTCCCTATTATCAAACCGCATGGGTGGATGGACAACGTGCTGTTCGTAAAGTGCGGAGTGAAGCCAAAAAACGTGGGTTTGACCCAGATAGGATAGGGGTTATCTCCATGTCGGCAGGTTCGCATTTAGCCTTGTTGCTGGCCACCAGTTCACAGACACCTGCCTATGAGAAAGTGGACCAGATTGACGAACTGCCCTGCAACATTAACTGGGCGATTGTCAATGCTCCTGCTTATGGTACTACCGATGCGGAAACAGGTATTCCTGCTCCCCGTCAAGGATATGGTACAGATGTGAAATTGAGTAATGTTTTCAAGTTTGATGAGTATACCTGTCCGATGAGTCTTCATCACGGCGGAACCGATATCTATTCTGCACGGACCTCGACATTGGTTTACCGACAACTCAGGCGGATGAATATTCCTGCCGAGTTACATCTCTATGCCGATAAGGGACATGGCGCTTTTGGACTGGAGAGAGGAGTTGAGTTTATGCGCCAGATGGGCTATATGGGCAAGCTGGAAGATGAGGTGGAGCTGATGAGCCGATATGCTTCCGATCACAGTCGTGCCGATTATTCCAAGATGAACATCTGGCCGGATGGGAAGATGCCGGATGTTCAACCCAATCAGTGCACACCCTATCTTGAATGGCATACACCGAAAAATCTCAAGACAAAAGCGATACAGATCATCTACTCTGGCGGAAGTTACCAGGGTAATGACCCCGACGGCTTTGAAGTGGCACCTGCCCGTCGCTATCTCAATGAATTGGGCATGACAGTAGTAACTTTAAAGTACCGTACACCCAGGCCTACCACGGGGCTATCCAAGCACACCACCGCCTGGCAGGATCTGCAGCGTACCATCAAGATCGTACGAAGCGAGGCGGCTAAACGGGGACTCGATCCGGACCGGATCGGCATTATGGGTAGTTCTGCAGGTGGACATCTAACCTTGATGGGTGTAACTTCCTCACTGCATCAGTCCTACCTGCCTATCGACGAGATTGATAAGCTTTCTTGTAACGTGCAATGGGGAATAGGTATCTATCCTGCCTATGCACTGACCGACGGTGCGGAAGAGCCTAATAAGGGAAAAGGTAATGATGATAGTGCCATACTGGTACCGGAATTCTCGTTCGATCTAAAGACCGCTCCTATGCTGTTTGTACATGGAGATGCTGACGGATGGGCCGCGATGAACTCGGTAAAGAGTTGGGAGAAGATGCAAGAGATGGGAATCCAAAGCGAACTTCACACCTTGGCTACGCGTGAGCACTGCTTCCAGCAAAAGGCTTCTCCCGGAACAGGAAGCTATACGTTCCTCGATCGTATTTGGGAATTTCTTACATCAAAGGGGTTTAATAAATAATTGGGGTCAATCCTCACCGATTGCGACAATCATATCCATTACATTGGTACCTGTATTCCCGGTCATGATATGACCGCCGGCCTGTTGAAAAAAGTGGTAGGAGTCGCAGCCGTTGAGGTATTGATAGGGATTGATCCCCCTCTCCAAAGCGTTTGACACCGTTTTGTCATCAATTACTGCACCCGCGGCATCGGTGGGCCCGTCGGTACCGTCAGTACCGGCACAAAGGATGGTGATCCTCTTTTTGGGGCTGATCCTTGTTGCCAGATAGAGGGCCAGGTGTTGATTGCGACCTCCTTTCCCGTTTCCGGATACCTTGACGGTAGGTTCACCTCCGAAAAGCAGGCAGAGCGGTTTTGCACGCTTTGGGCGCTGGTAATTTTCAACAGTATCTAGGATATAATCGGCCACCGCGGTATAATCTCCCTGTAATGTTTCGGTTACGATCTCTGTTGTACAGCCCAACTCCTCAGCCTTTTGTGCAGCCGCACGGAGGGCTGTGGAATTGCTGCCGATAACGTAGTTGTAGACATTCTGAAAGATAGGGTCGTCGGGTTTGGGTGTGTCGGGGATAGAGCCGGCCACCCCTTTTTGCAGGTGATGGAGCACAGATGCGGGAAGCTTTTCTTTCAGCGAATAGCTGTTGATTACATCCATCGCATCGGCGAAGTTGGTTCTATCCCCTGCTGTCGGTCCCGATGCAATTACCTCCAATCTGTTGCCGACAACGTCCGAAAGTATCAGACTGACAGTCGTTGCTGGAAAAAGTGTACGGGCCAGCTCTCCCCCCTTGACTCCCGACAGGTGTTTACGAATAGTGTTTATCTTGGCGATATCTGCTCCACAGGTTACCAGCAGTTCATTGGTCCGTTTCAGATCGTCGAGTGAAATTCCTTCCGGAAGATCAGCCATCAGTGCCGAGGCGCCTCCCGACAGCAGACAGACAACCAGATCGTTTTCGCCAGCCTTACGGGCAATATCGAGCATGCGTTGAGTACCTTTCACTCCCTCCGCATCCGGTACCGGGTGCCCTGCTTCGGTAAGGGTCAGACGCTTTAACGCTCTTCCGTGGCCATACTTTGTAATAATATGTCCATCTCTTATTCTGTCGCCCAAGAGCCGCTCCATCTCGCAGGCCATTGCGGCGGCCGCTTTTCCGGCTGCCAGGAGATATATCTGTCTGAAACGGGATAGCGGGAATTCCCACTCCGCCAGATGCAAAAAATCTCCTGAGAGTTTTACCTGCGATCGGATCAACTTCTCGGGAAGAACAGCATCCACTCCCGCAAGAAATATCTGTTCTGCAATATCTTTCATATCTTATCGGATTACAGAATAAAGAGAGAGGTGAGCCAGACGCATAGAAAAGTTACAACCGCCATCACTGCAGTGGCCGATGAGAATACTTTCAGTGCAATGTTCGGGCTGATTCCCGAGAAGCGGGAAACCACCCAGAAATATGAGTCGTTGGCATGAGATACCATCATCGAGCCGGCCCCCATCGAAAGCATTGTCAGAAGTTTGCCCGTTTCAGAATAAAGCCCCAAGGTGGGTAACATCGGTACGACCAACGAGGCAGTCGTGATGATGGCCACGGTAGAGGAACCCTGAGCCGTTTTTAGAGTGGAAGCGATGAGAAACGGAACGAGAAGTCCCAATCCTGTCTGCAGCAGAAAATCACCCGCATAGGCGCCTACACCGGTTTCCTTGATCACCAGTCCAAACATCCCGCCGGCACCGGTTACAACCAATATCGGACCTGCTTTCACAATGGCGGAATCCAAAACCCTGTTGATATCTTTTATTCCCTTGTTCTTCAACAGAAGCAGCGATAGCAGTACCCCTATCATCAGTGAAATGATCGGTTGACCGATAAAGGCCAACCCCCTTAATACCATCTTGCTGTTGGAGATATCCAGTACTGTGAGTAATGAGCCGGTAGCGATTAGCAGTAGCGGAACAACTACAGGCAGCAGGGAGAGATGAACCGGAGGAAGCTGTTCTTCGCACGGAACTTCATGATGTAGCTCCTCCCTCTCTTTGTACAAGTCGCTTCGGGTTTGCCATTTAATCCACAAAAAGGCCGAGAGGGCCGCAGGAATAGCGAAGAGCGTTCCCAAAACGATCAACATGCCAATGTTGGCATCCAGAATCCCGGAAGCGGCTAAAGCACCCGGATGAGTGGGAGTGAGGCAATGCACCGAATAGAGCGAGGTGGCCAGCACGAAAGCGATCACAGTCAGTGCAACTTTGGCCTTGGAGCTGAACCTCTTTGCCAGTCCGCTCATGATGATATATCCGGAATCACAAAAGATGGGCAATCCCACAATGAATCCGGAGATTCCCATTGCTGAGGCTGCATTCCGATGCCCTGTCCTTGATAAGATATAGTTGGCAATGCTAGATGCACCACTGGTCTTTTCCAGTACCGTGGCGATAATCGCCCCAAAAATGACAAGAAATCCAATGGATGCCACAGTGTTGCCGAAACCCTCCTTTAGAATATCGACAATACCCTTTTCCGGCAGTGCGGTAATGGCAAGCAGTAGAGAGACAATGAACAACGAGGCAAATGCGTTGAGTTTGGTGACGGAGGTAAGGAGTACAATCAACACAATACTCAACACCACGAGAAAAGAGATGACAAGGATGCTCATGCGTATTTAGGTTTTTTACAACTACGCAACTTATGCCACCCGCCTTTGCAGCTATATCTCTATTATCCCACGCTGCCTTCTAGGCTGATCTGCAGTAGCTTCTGTGCTTCAACGGCAAACTCCATCGGGAGTTTGTTTACCACCTCCTTCACATATCCGTTCACGATCAGGCTGATCGCCTCCTCTTCGCTCAAACCGCGTTGATTGCAGTAGAAGATCTGGTCTTCACTGATTTTCGAGGTGGTGGCTTCATGTTCCAGGATAGCGGTGGGATTCTGGATATCGGTATAGGGGAAAGTGTGAGCACCGCAATGGTCGGTAAGCAGCAAGCTGTCGCACTGCGAGTGGTTGCGGGCGTTTGTTGCCTTTTTCGCCACTTTGACCAGTCCCCGGTAACTGTTTTGGCTGTTTCCTGCCGAAATACCCTTGGAGACGATGCGGCTTCGGGTGTTCTTCCCGAGATGGATCATCTTGGTTCCCGTATCGGCCTGCTGGTAGTTGTTGGTCACTGCAACCGAATAGAACTCCCCCACGGAGTTGTCACCCGCCAGAATGCAGGAGGGGTATTTCCAGGTGATGGCAGAGCCGGTCTCCACCTGTGTCCAGGAGATCTTCGAGTTGTTGCCTTTGCAGATACCCCGCTTTGTGACGAAGTTGTATACTCCCCCCTTGCCGTTCTTGTCCCCCGGATACCAGTTCTGTACCGTAGAGTACTTAACTTCAGCGTTTTCAAGGGCTACGATCTCCACCACTGCGGCATGCAACTGGTTCTCGTCACGCATGGGAGCCGTACATCCTTCCAGGTAGCTTACATAGGAGTTGTCGTCTGCCACGATGAGTGTCCGTTCAAACTGACCGGTATTTTGTGCATTGATACGGAAATAGGTGGATAACTCCATCGGACAACGCACCCCCTTAGGTACGTAGACGAACGAGCCGTCGCTGAAAACGGCCGAGTTGAGAGCGGCGTAGAAGTTATCTTTGTATGGCACAACGGTGGCCAGGTATTTTTTTACCAAATCGGGATGGTGTTTTACCGCTTCGCTGAACGAGCTAAAGATAATCCCTTTTTCGGCAAGTACCTCCTTGAAGGTTGTCTTCACCGATACGCTGTCCATCACGGCATCCACAGCCACACCTGTCAACTGCTTCTGTTCGTTGAGGGGGATGCCTAACCGTTCAAAGGTTTTCAACAGCTCCGGATCCACCTCATCCAGTGATTGCGGCCGTTTCCGTTGAGTGGGATCGGCATAATAGATGATATCCTGAAAATCGATTTCCGGGATGTTCAGGTGTGCCCAGTCGGGTTTTTCCATTGTCAACCAATGGCGATAGGCCTTTAATCTGAACTCCAGCAACCATTCCGGTTCATTCTTTTTTGAAGAGATCAACCGTATGACCTCTTCATTCAACCCTTTCTCAATTGTATATGTTTCGACCTCGGTGACGAATCCGTATTTGTAATCTTGTGTGGTTATGTCATTTAATATCTGATCCTGATCTAGTTCCTGCATCTTACATATTGATTGTCGATCGATGTGATCGGTTCGTACTAATTAACGGGAAGAGCTAATCCCTTCCGATGAATAAACAAACGATAAGTAGATTTGTTTGCGCAAAATTACATCAAATTCTGAACAAAAACCACTCCGTTTGAGTTAAAAGGTGGAATTCAATAATAAAGAGGAATTAAAAGTATGAAAAAAGTATGTTTAACATTATCACTGTTCACACTGGTTTTTGGCCTTATGGCTCAAACGAAATTCTCGGTGGACAAGGCGCACTCGTCAGTTAATTTTAAAGTAAAGCATAACGGCATCTCATTCGTTAACGGTAGTTTCAACACCTTTGACGGATTTGTAGTGGGCGATCTCAACAACCTGCAGGATGCAAGAATCGAGTTTACGGTTGATGCTAGAAGCATCGATACGCGGATTGAACCGAGGGACAATCACCTGCGTGGAGCCGATTTCTTCGACACTGAAAAGTATCCGCAAATACTCTTCAAGAGCACCGGGATTGAGAAGATCGACGACAAGAACTATAAATTGAAAGGCTTGATTACGCTCAAGGATGTGACAAAAGCCGTAACGTTTGATGTAGTGTATGGTGGCAAGATTGTCGGCAGGGGCGGTAAGGATGTGATCGGGTTTATCGCCAAGGGTCGGATCAACCGGTTCGACTTCAATGTGGCATACGATCCCGATGGCAAAACCATTGCCAAGGATGTGGATCTCATACTCTACATGGAGTTTGTAGCCGAGTGAAAAGATAAACCTCTCTGCTGAATAGCATCTTGCAGAAAGGTAGTTCCCCTCCTGATCGGAGGGGATTTTTTATTTTAACCACCCCTCTTTGAAAAATACTTTTTCAAGAATTCCGGTTTGAGTATGGGTCCCAGATCTTCGTACGGAATATCCACATCAATCACACCCATCGAATAGGGTGCGATTTCGTACTGGTTAAAGGCGTAATGGATACCCTTGTCGTCCAACCAGAAATTGTTGTTGGGTGCAATCTCCTTCGGATCAAAGAAGCCATGGTTGATCAGCGAGTCGGGTTCAGTGACATTGTACTGCATCATCAACCGGCTGGTGATGATCATGCCGAGACTCTTTTCATAGTCGGGAAGAAAGATATCCTCCTCCGAAATGGTGACCAGTTCTCCGAGATCGATATTGGTATAGGTAATCTGGTGCGACCCGTGCGCCCCGCCGGTATAGTCGCTGTATTCCACCGCGTAGCTCAGGAGCAGGTCGTTCTGAAACACCACTTTGTTGGTATTGTACATGTAGTACCAGTACCACGAGGGCGCCTCATCTCCGGCAAATCTCTTCTTCTCTTCGTTGTAGCTCTCTGCCAGTGACCTGTATTCCTCCATGTATCCGGAGAGATAGGCCTCCACCGCAGCTTGCGGAGCGAGAGAGTCGAGTTGCAGGTTCTGGAAGAAGGTGCCGATAAAGATCTGTTGTAAACGGGCGAGATCTTCCTTGCTGCCAAATTCTTCCGGATAGATGAAGCTCACCTTCACGTCGGCAAATGGCAACGTTGTGTCATTTGTCTCGAACATGGGGATCTGCTTCTTGACCACGATACTGTCGTAAACAATGGGTGCGGGCACTTTTGCACTCTTTTTGCAGGAAAACAGCATATACGAAAGCAGGGGCAAGAAGACCGCAACTGTGATTAATTTTTTGTTTTTCATACCTGAAATTTTTTTGAACGGTGTCGTAGAGTTCGGGATTTTCTTTGATTCTTTTGCCTGTATGCTTTCGGCCTGAAATGTTACTGGATGATCTGCCGGATAGCACCCAGCTCGGGATAGAAGATCACCTTGATCGGCTGCTTCATGTTGTCGAACATCTTTTTTACAAGCACATCCTTCGTGCCAAACTGGACAACATCCACCTCCATATCCTTCAGTGCCCTGTTCTTGAATTCCAGGATCAGTTGCGCTTTCCCGGGAACATTGTAGACCACCCCTTCAGACAGTTTCTTCTCGAGACGCTCCCTCTCCTTGTCGGAAATTGCCGATTCGATCTTTGGAGTTTTGTTTCTCAATGTCAGATAGATGGGTTCGCCTGCGAGATTGTCGGCATCCACCGGTCCCAACTTCACTGAAAACCTGCCGATGATCATCCTGTCGATCTCCTTTTCAGTAGGAACGATCACGATCTCCCTGGTGAAATACTCGGTTTGCGTACTTCCCGAAAACATCTCGGTCAATGCCTTCTCCTGGGCATTGATCTGCTCCATCACAACCTTATAGGCCTCACCGTCGGGCGGCATGTTGTCGGCCTCGCCGATGAGGATGTCATTGCGGCTACGGCGCAGGTCGAAAATCTGTTTCGCAACCAGTTCTGCCTGTTTGGCCGTGGAACCGGCCATCAGTGTCTCTTCCGACAGAAACCTCCTTGGATTTAACGGGGCAGGCGATGGTGCCGGAAGCTCGAATGTGGGTGTCTCTTCGGTTACCGGTTCGGCATTTATGGTGGAGATCAGTCCCTCCTGTGTGAGATAGACATAGGGTGCCAATGAGTTGGGCCTGAAGATGACCATGTAGGAGTTCTCCTTGTCAACTACGCCACGGTTAGTTACCATCACATCCTCCAGTGTGAATTCGGTCCTGCTCTCGGTAATGGGGTCGATATTCAGGTATCGCTGCGCATACTGATAAAATTCACCGCGGTTGAAAACCGTTTTTTTCACTTTCAATGTTACCACAAGTGATGTCTTCGGCAATGAATAGATTACCCCGTAATTATTCGCCTTGACGGCATTCATCCTGACGGTCTGTTGCGGGCGTATGCCGACAACGGGAAGCAAAACAATTACTGCAGAGAATATAAGGCGTTTAATCTGTATCATATCATTGTTGTTTGACAATATTCAGTTCTGGACGTTCCAAACTTCAGGATCTAATGTGCGGCCTGAAACTGCTTCAGGAAATTCACGTCGTTTTCTGAGAACATCCGAAGGTCCTTTACCTGATATTTCAGGTTGGTGATCCGCTCGATACCCATTCCGAGTGCGTATCCGGAATAGATTTTGCTGTCGATACCGCAATTTTCCAGCACATTGGGGTCTACCATGCCGCATCCAAGTATCTCTACCCAACCGGTGTGCTTGCAGAATGGGCAACCTTCTCCGCCACACAGGTTGCAGGAGATATCCATCTCCGCGCTCGGTTCGGTGAACGGAAAGTAGGACGGGCGGAGACGAATCTTTGTACGGGCACCAAACATCTCCTTGGCGAAGAAAAGCAATGCCTGTTTCAGATCGGCAAAGGATACATCCTTGTCCACATATAACGCCTCCACCTGATGGAAGAAGCAGTGCGCCCTGTAGGAGATCGCTTCATTTCTATAGACCCGTCCGGGACAGATGATGCGGATAGGCGGGGTCGTCTTTTCCATGACGCGGGTCTGCACCGATGAGGTGTGCGTACGCAGAACGATATCGGGGTTGCTCTGGATGAAAAAGGTATCCTGCATGTCGCGTGCCGGATGATCTTCTGCAAAATTGAGCGACGAGAAAACATGCCAGTCGTCTTCCACCTCCGGACCCTCCGCGATGGAGAACCCCAGCCGTTTAAAGATGTCACAGATCTCCTCTTTCACGATCGATATCGGGTGACGTGAACCGAGGGGAATCGGGTAGGCGGTACGGGTCAGGTCGATCTCCACACTCTTGTCGCTGCTGCTCTCAAATGCGGTTTTCAGCGATTGGATCTTCTCCTGTACCTTCTGTTTCAGTTCGTTCAATTTCATCCCCACCTCACGTTTCTGCGCAGGAGGAACATTTCTGAAGTCGTCCATCAGCATGGAGATGATTCCTTTCTTGCTTAAGTACTTTATACGCAGCGATTCCAGTTCGTCGGGTCCCGTTGCCGAGAGCTGATCTATCTCGGAAAGAAGGGCGTGAATTCTATCTAACATACGGTTGTTATTCTCGTTATTTTTATGCAAAAATACATTTTTCTTGGCGATTAACCTTGATTTTGAAGAAAGAAATCGTTTGCCCCTTTTTTTGAAAAACAAATCGTATTTTTGTGTAAATAAAAAACACCCCTCTATCGGGGGTTCTGCAGATGTTTCAGAAAGTAAAATCCTTTATCGACGAGAAACGGCTGCCGGGAGAGGGCGCTGTGCTGATAGCCGGAATAAGTGGGGGTGCCGACTCCATGGCGCTGCTCGACATACTTACCTTGCTGGGTTGCCGTTGCATTGTGGCACATTGCAATTTCCACCTGCGTGGAGAAGAGTCGGACGAAGATGCCCGGTTTGTGAAGGGTTGGTGCAAGAAGAACGACCTTGAGTTTACCTCGATCGATTTTGATACCCGGCAATATGCGGCCGACAGGGGAATCTCCATTGAGATGGCTGCAAGGGAGTTGCGTTACTCCTGGTTTGAAATGGTGCGGAAGCAGTACGACGCCGAGGCCATTGCCGTTGCCCACCATAAGGATGACTCGGCCGAGACCCTGTTGATGAACCTGGTGCGCGGTACGGGGATAAGCGGCCTTTGTGGAATTTTGCCCCAAAACGGAAAAGTTGTCCGTCCACTGCTTTGTGTCACCCGGAGCGAGATTGAAACTTACCTGAATGAGCGAGGAATTCCTTTCAGGACCGACAGTACCAACCGGGAGGATATCTATGCCCGGAATCATATCCGGCTGAACGTGATCCCGCAGTTGAAAAAATTGAATCCCTCGGTAGTAGAGGCGATATTGCGCACTGCCGGAAATTTGTCGGAGGTGGAGAAGGTGTACAGGAGAGCTGTTCAGGCAGATATCGAGGCGGTGCTGCATGCCGACAGGATCGATATCGAACGGTTAAGAGAGAGGGTCTCTCCACTGTCTGTCCTGTTCGAGATTCTTTCTCCACTGGGATTTCATCCCGCAGTTATCGAGGATATCTACAGGGGAACGGATGCCACGCCGGGGAAAGTGTTCTACTCACCCTCCTGCCGGCTGATCAAGGATCGCACCGCTTTTGTTATCGACAGGATGGAGGAGCCGTTGGACGACAACCGGGTCTATCTGATTGATGAAGTTGCGCAGGAGATCTCCACCCCCTTGCGCCTGACGGTCAGATTTACCGATCCTCCTGCATCGATCGGGAAGGGGAGACACCTGTTGTATGCCGATGCCGACAAGTTGCAGTTTCCGCTCAGGCTGAGAAGATGGCGGGCAGGCGACTGGTTTGTCCCTTTCGGGATGAACGGCAGAAAGAAGTTGAGCGATTTTTTTACCGATCTCAAGTTGAACCTGAAAGAGAAGCAGGAGAGATGGCTCCTGTTGTCGGGCGATGAGGTGGTTTGGGTTGTGGGGCTACGGCCGGATAACCGCTTCAGGATTACCCCCCAGACGAGTCGTGTTCTGCTGGTTGAACTGAAAAGTGAGGAGGCGGTTTGAACTGCTTCAGATCACCACACAATTTTCACTCCATTGCTTTGACGAAACGGTATTTTTTTGTAACTTCATGCCGAAAAATATGGTTCTTTTTAAAACAAAAAGGAAGATAAAAGGTTATAACTAAAAACGACGATTATGAAAAATAGTGTACTCAAAGATATCCTTGTAGTAGCCGCATTTTCAGCCGTTTCGTATATCGTGATGCGAAACTATCAGAAGAAAAAGAGCAAGGATCGGCAAATCAAGGATTTTGTTCACTTCCAATTGTTCTGATTACCTGTTTACCGGCATCATTGCCGGTAAATATATTTTGTGTTGCAACTGTTTCGACGCGGGAATTTTTGTTACCTTTGCATATTCTCAATCAAAATAGTTGAAACTGTTTTTTTATGCTTACACTCAAAGTAATAAACGAAAATCGCGAGGAGGTCATCCGCAAGCTCGCAAAGAAAAGATTCGCCGCTGAAGAGGTTGTCAACCAGATAGTAACATTGGACGAAAAACGCCGCAGTACCCAGACTGCTCTGGATAGCCAGCTGTCGGAAATCAACCGGTTGTCCAAATCGATTGGAGGATTGATGAAAGAGGGCAGAAAGGAAGAGGCCGATGCCGTCAAGCAGCAGGTTACAGAGTTGAAGGAGCAATCCAGAAGTAATGAAGCGGTGCTGAAAGAGGTGGAAGAGTCGATCCAGCAGTTGTTGGTCACCATCCCCAACCTGCCACACGACTCGGTCCCCGAAGGGAACTCGGCAGAGGAGAATCTGATTGAACGTTCAGGTGGATCTTTTCCGCAACTCTCTCCCGACGCGCTTCCACATTGGGAGCTGGCAAAAAAATATGACCTGATCGACTTCGAACTGGGGGTAAAGATCACGGGAGCCGGATTTCCTGTCTACAAGGGCAGGGGGAGCCGGTTACAGCGTGCGCTTATCAATTTCTTCCTCGACAATGCCCGTGATGCGGGATTTGTTGAGATTCAGCCACCTTATGTGGTAAATGCCGCCTCGGGTTTTGCAACAGGACAGCTTCCGGATAAGGAGGGCCAGATGTACCATGTGGGGCTTGACGACCTCTACCTGATCCCCACTGCCGAGGTGCCGGTGACCAACATCTACCGTGATGTGATTCTGGAGGAGAAGGATCTTCCAATAAAAAATACGGCATATTCGGCCTGTTTCCGGCGGGAAGCCGGTTCCTACGGCAAGGATGTCCGCGGATTGAACCGGTTGCACCAGTTCGACAAGGTGGAGATTGTCTGCATCGACAAGCCGGAGAACTCATACATGCGGCTTGATGAGATGGTGTGGTATGTGCAGACGTTGGTTGAAAAGTTGGAGTTGCCCTGGCGTATTGTTCGCCTTTGCGGCGGAGACATGAGCTTCACATCGGCGCTCACGTTCGACTTCGAGGTCTTTTCGGCAGCACAGCAGCGGTGGCTGGAAGTGAGCTCGGTATCCAATTTTGAGAGCTATCAGGCAAACCGGTTGAAATGCCGCTACCGCAATGAGGAGCGCAAGATACAGCTTTGCCATACACTCAACGGAAGTGCATTGGCTTTGCCAAGGATTGTAGCGGCACTCCTCGAGAACAACCAGACCCCCGAAGGAATAAGAATCCCTGCAGCACTGGTACCATACACCGGATTTGAGCTGATCGATTGAGCGTAGGGTGGGGAAACCCACTCCTACTGCTGTTTGTCGGTCCCGTTTATTTTGCGGTATTCGGAAGGGGTTATGTTTACCCGTTGCTTGAAGAACGACAGGAAATATTCGATGGAGCTGAAATTGAGTTCATACGCTATCTCCTTGATAGGTAAGCTTGTCTCGGTCAACAGCTCCTTTGCTTTCCGGAGTTTCAACTCCTGGAAATATTGTGCGGGCGGATAGCCCGTATATTCTTTAAAGAACTTTCTGAACCAGGAGTAGCTTGTGCCAAGATTCGAGGCAATCTCCTTTATATCAATCTCCTTGTGGATATTCTCCCTCATGATGATCTTGGCCCGTTCGATCACTTGTGTTGATTCGTTGGCGTCGTAGCTCCTGTTTTGTGAGAGCGACAGGATCATTCCAAGGATATGGAATACGATCCCGGCAAGGTATTGCTGGGCCGATTTCTTATCCTCCTTGGCAACCTTGATGGCTATCAGGAACAGGTTGACCAGCTCTTCGTTCACACCTACGTCCAGCACCTGGTTCTGAGAGGGGAGAAAATTCTTCTCGATCAAAGTGTTGATAATATCTCCCTCGAACCCGATATAATATTCGTTCCATCCGGTCTCTTTCAGGGGTTGATAGGAGTGCCATTTCCCTGGAAAGAGAAACATTACCTGCCCCTTCTTGATGGGTGTCTTTTTTGTATTGGCCGATGAAAATACCCCCTTACCCTTGCTGATATAGACGAATTGATACTCGGACAAAACCCGTCCCTTCTTGGGATTGAAATAGTAGCTTTTGGGATGCTCGGTGGAAGGGTATAATGAGTTGGGTGCAACAGGCTGGAATCCGACGGTATTTACCGTCAGTCCAAACATCTTGTCTTTTTCGCTGACCAACAAATACTTAAAATCTATACCTTTGTCGTTGTATCTCATTGCTACACTTTTTGGTGACCTGCTTATCTCTTCCACAAATATACAAATATAGATAAAAAGAAACACAATGCCGTCTAATAATTGATTTATCGGAACGGCATTGTGTAAAAATGAGAGAATGAATGAACTTAGAATAGATTTGGAATAATCAACGAGAATATGAGGACAGCCATTCCTACGGCAAGGAATGCGACAGCCTTGCTGCCTGCACCTTTCCACTCTTTCAGGATAATACCCCAGACATTGCTGAAAACAACGTTCAAGGACATCAGGATACTCCATGAGAATGCCATCATCACGCTTCCCGGCTCAAAGAAACTCTGTCCCATGCCCAGTCCGAAGAATTGGGAATACCAGAGCAATCCGGCCAGGGCACAGAAGAGAAGGTTGTTGATAAGTATCGGTTTGGATGTCTTTCCGATCTCTCCTGTCGTCTTGTTTTTCCGGTTCATGTAGAGACAGTAAACCAGATTGGTGAAAAAGCCGCCAATTGTAACCAGAAGCGTTACGGGATTCTGGGCAAAGAGCTCCTTCGATCCAGCAGCAATCGCGGCTTCCTTGATCGGGATGCCAGCGCTTAGACCCAAGCTGAAGCAGGCACTCATTACTCCGGCAAAAAGTGCGATGAACAACCCTTTTTTCAGGGCGAAATCCTTGATGGCTTTCTTGCGCTCCTCTTCCGACATGTTTCTCGAACGAAGACTGCCGGCATACCCAACCAGGGCAATTCCCAGCAGGGTCACAACAACAGCCAGCAGCAGAACCAGCCCCTTCGGTGAGAAGAGGTCGTCACCGGCAATAACAGCCGGGATCAAGGTTCCAAAGGCCGCACAAGTTCCCAAGGCAACAGACTGGCCAAGCGCGATACCCAGGTATCGCATGCTGAGCCCGAATGTCAACCCGCCAATTCCCCAGAGGATGCCGTAACCTACAGACTGCAGTGCAGCTCCTGCATTTGCCGAGTAGACCGCGATCAACTCGGGAAGGGAGATTGCCATGAAAGCCCCCAGGAGAGGAAAGACGAGCCATGCAAAGATACCCTGTACAAGCCAGAAGTTCTCCCATGACCACTCCTTGACCTTGTTGATAGGAACGTAGGAGCTCGACTGCCCCATACTTCCTATCGCTATAATGATCAATCCAATAATGGTATTCATCGTGATTATCGTTTAGAAGTCACTTCCGATTCGTACTTTTCGATCTCTTGGATATACTCATCTCCAACAGGAACACCTTGCTGGAGACAATAGTAGTTGTAAACAGCATTCCATGGCATGGCTTTCAACTCTTCCAGATAGGCCATACGTTGGAAGTTGTTGTCTCTCTTTTCATATTCACGCAGCTTTTCGGTCGGCTCCAGAAGTGCCTGCAGCATGGCTTTCTGGGTTGAACGGATTCCAACTACGTAGGCACCGATGCGATTGATGGATGCATCGAAATAGTCCAATCCGATATGTACCTTCTCCATCTGTCCGGAGCGTACGATCTCCTGCGACAATTCGAGCAGCGCGTCGTTCAGGATGACTACGTGGTCGCTGTCCCAACGTTCGGGGCGGCTGACGTGGAGATTGACCTCGGGAACGAAAAGCAGCATGGAGGAGATCTTGTCGGCGATACCTTCGGTAGGATGGAAGTGACCTGCATCCAGCGTCAACAGCATGTTGTTCTTGACGGCGTAACCCATGTAGAACTCATGTGAACCTACAACATAGCTTTCGCTGCCGATGCCGAAAAGTTTACACTCTACGGAATCCTTCAGGTAGTCGGTGCTGATCTTTTCAGTCATTACTTCGTCCAGCGACTCCTTCAACAGTTCCCTGTGCTGTATGCGCGATACCGTTTTATCTTTCTCGCCGTCATGCACCCAGATGTTGTGGATACATGCATCGCCCTGTTGACGACCCATTTCTGCAGCAATCCGGCGGCAACGACGCAGGTGCTCTTTCCAGAAGTTGCGGATTTCGGGGTCGAAGCTCGAAAGTGAATAGTTTCCGCTCTTTGGGTGAGAAAAGAAGGTGGAATTGAAATCGAGTTTCGCTCCAGTTTTCTTTGCCCAGTCCATCCAGGTCTGAAAATGTTTCGGTTCAATCTGGTCCCTGTCGACAAACTCACCGCCGAAATCACCGTAGATTGCATGCAGACTTAAGCGATGCTTGCCGGGAATCAGTTCCAGCACCTTCTCGATATCATTCTTCAATTCGTCGATAGTGTTGGCTTTACCGGGATAGTTGCCAGTTGCCTGGATACCGCCGGTCAGTTCACCCTCGGGGTTTTCAAAGCCCGATACGTCATCTGACTGCCAGCAGTGGATGGAAATAGATACATTGTTCAGTTTTTCAATGGCTTTTTCCACATCAACACCCAACGCAGCATACTTTTCTTTTGCAGCTGCAAACTCTTTTTTGATCTGTTCTTCTTTCATGATTGTTTTTATTTTCTGAGTAGTTTATAGTTCTTTGTATACGTTCAAGTATTCTGAGTATTTCTCTTTCCAGAGGTCGGTCTCCTGGGGTTCGAACCTGGCAAGGTCAACGGAGTTTCTGACCATCTGACGCATCTCGCTCTTGTCTGCCACCACTCCCGACGCTTTTGCCTGGAGCAGGATGTTGCCGATCGCCGTCGCTTCCGAAGGGCCTGCTACCACGGTCGTTCCGATAGCATTGGCTGTAAATTGGTTCAACATCTTGTTTTGCGATCCGCCTCCGATGATGTGTAGCGTCTCGATCGGGAAATCTGCCAGCTCCTTCAGGTTGTTGAGCACCTGCTTATACCTGAATGCAAGACTTTCGTAGATACAGCGGGCAATTTCTCCAATGGTCTGCGGGACATGCTGCCCTGTCTCTCTGCAGTAGTTCCGGATCTCATTGATCATCGATTCCGGACTGGCGAAACAGGAGGCATCAGGATTGATGAAACAACGGAAAGGTTCCGACTGGGTAGCCTCGCGAACGATGTCGTCGTACGAGATGTTTCGCTCCAGGGTCCACTCTTTCTTGCACTGTTCGATCAACCACATGCCACAGATATTCTTCAGCAAACGGATCGAGCCGTCGGCACCACCTTCGTTCGTAAAGTTCAACGAGAAGGTCTCTTCGGTAACCACCGGTTCTTTCGACTCGATTCCCATCAGCGACCATGTTCCGGAGCTCAGGTAGGCAAAATGCTCGTTCTCGGCAGGGGTAGCAATGACGGCAGATGCGGTGTCGTGGCCGGCTACGGCTACTACTGGAACAGCCCCCATATGGGTCTCTCTTTGTACCGACTCGGAGAGGGTTCCTATCTCTGTTCCCGGGAAAACGATCGGTGCAAACTTCTCTTCCGACAGGCCCAATGTCTGCAACAGCTCGTTGTCGAACGAGCGGGTGAACGGATTTAACAATTGGGAGGTAGAGGCAATGGTATACTCCGTTACCATTTTATTGGTCAGCAGGTAAGAGAGTGCATCGGGCATGAACAGAAACTTGTCCGTGATGGGATAGATCGGATTGTTCTCCTCCTGTTGCGTGAACAGCTGGAAAAGTGAGTTGAAATTCATGATCTGAATTCCGGTTTTCATGTAAGTCTCCTTTTTAGAGAGAACCTTGCTGAAAAACTTTTCGGGAGCCGAAAAGGTGCGGGTGTCGCGATAACTGTACGGCATGCGGAGAGGTTCTCCATCTGTGCCGAATGATACGAAATCTACTCCCCAGGTATCGATACCGATAGATGCAATTTCGATGCCCTGGAGTTGAATCTCTTTTAAGGATTTCACGATTTCCCGGTAAAGATGAAACAGGTCCCAAAATAGTCTGCCATTAACTTCGATGATCGGATTAGCAAAACGGTTCACTTCTTTCATTTCCAATTTGTTGTTTCGGATCGTTCCCAGAATGGCACGTCCGCTGGATGCTCCTAAGTCAATAGCTAAAAATGAGGTTAATTTGCTTTCATTCATGATGAGGCTAATAATTAAATGTAAAAAAGTTACAATATTACAAAAGTATGAACAACAATGGTAAGTATAAATAATAAAAATGATTTTGTAGCTGCATTATTTGATATTTTAGGTTCATTTTTTTTATGGAATATGGCCAATCGGGTAGCAATATCTACCTCGACTTTTTTTCGCTTTGATGGCTGTTTTCAATAAATGGCAGACATGCAGTGCTTTGGCGTATTTATTGAGGCTGCTTTCGGGAGGAGGGATTTTATGACAAAAAATACAGTACAAAAATCAATATTTGCATTGAGGGGGAAACAAAACCCTCTATTTTTGCGGTTACAAATGATTACCATATTTACACTTTTATTAAAAACGCATTTTTTTGGATACTTTAGCTAATATGGGTACTTTTGTATCAGTGTAGTGTGCGATGCTGCATTGATAATCAGTTAATGAAGAGTTTTCTAAAACAAAAAAAATGGCAATAGTAGTTATTATGCCCAAGCAAGGGCAATCGGTTGAGAGTTGTATCATTGGCTCAGTAAACAAGAAAAAAGGAGATACTGTGAAAAAGGGGGATGTTCTTTTCTCGTATGAAACGGATAAGGCATCCTTTGAGGAGGAATCTCCGGTAGACGGAGTCGTACTCGAATGTTTTTACCAGGAAGGAGACGAAGTTCCCGTATTGGAAAACATGATGATTATTGGTGAACCTGGCGAGGATTATTCGGCCTTGCTGCAGGGCAGTCGGGGTGCAGAGGTGGAGAGTCGGAACGAGGCGCCGGTTGTTGCCAAGGAGGAAAGTGTGAAAACCGAAGCGAAGGGTGCCGTATCCCAGCCTCAACCCGATTCGCGGAGCGAAGAGATCGGAACACGCTTTATCTCTCCCCGGGCCAAAAATCTGGCTTCGAAAGAGGTGATCGACACTGCTGCGATAGCCGGATCCGGACCGCATGGACGCATCATCGAAAAGGATGTGCAGGCAGCCCTGGAGAATCGCCCCAAGATGACACCTCTGGCCAAGAAGATTGCCTCAGAGGAAAACCTTCAGCCGCAATCGGGTACCGGATTGGCCGGAACAGCCCGTTCCGTGGACCTGGTTCCGCCTGCAAATACAGTCTATGCCAACGACTATGAGGACAAGAAGCTCTCCAATATGAGAAAACTGATTGCGCGGGCCATGCATGCTTCGCTGCAGAACTCAGCACAGCTTACACATCACCTCGGAGCAGATGCACGCCGCATCCTCGAACTTCGCAAAAAGGCGAAAGCAGATTTGGAGGCCGGAAAGATCTCGGCAAACATCACCCTCAACGATATGGTCTGTTTTGCCGTTATCCGGGCACTCAAGAAGTTCCCCAACGTCAATTCCCATTTTCTGGGTGAGAGCATGCGCCTCTTTAACAAGGTGCATCTCGGCGTGGCCGTCGATACCGAGCGGGGGTTGATGGTTCCGGTTGTGAAGAATGCCGATGACCTGTCGATCGTGGGACTTTCAAACCAGTTGAAAGAGGTGGCCAACGCCTGCAAGACAGGCAGTGTGAATCCCGATATCCTTTCGGCTGAAGCGGGCTCGTTCACGGTCTCCAACCTCGGCAATTACGGAGTGGAGATTTTCACACCCGTGATCAATTTGCCGCAATCGGCCATACTGGGTGTAAACACCATTGTTCCGCGTCCGAAGGATCTGGGTGACGGGGTCTATGCGTTTGTTCCATACATCGGCTTGAGCCTTACCTACGATCACCGTGCACTGGATGGCGGGGAGGCGACTCGTTTCCTGAAGCAGATCGCTCTGGAGATCGAGAATCTTGAATTTGAATTCTAATCTAAAAAAAGATGATAATGTACGACTTATTGATCATCGGGGGGGGGCCAGCCGGTTATGTGGCTGCCGAACGAGCAGGACATAAAGGATTGAAAGTGGCGCTGTTCGAGAAAAAGGAGCTGGGAGGCGTTTGCCTTAACGAGGGGTGTATTCCCACCAAAACCATGCTCTATAGTGCCAAGACCTACGAGAATGCCCTCCATGGAGAGAAATATGGAGTTTTTGCGGAAACCGTTCGTTTTGAATACGACAAGATTGTCTCCCGCAAAAATAAAGTAGTACGTAAGCTGGTCGCCGGAGTCAAATCCAAGATGAAGGTCAACGGTGTTACTGTCGTTGAGGGAGAGGCCATGATTAAGGGCCGAAGTTCCAACGGAATCGAGGTGGTCTGCAACGGCGAACAATATCTGGGAGCCAACCTGCTGATCTGTACCGGATCCGAGGCATCGGTACCCCCCATTCCCGGATTGAGGGAGGCTGGCGATATTATCCTCACCAACCGGGAGATCCTCGATCTGAAAGAGCAGCCCAAGAAGCTTGTAGTGATCGGTGGCGGTGTTATCGGGATGGAGTTTGCCAGCTTTTTCAACAGCTTGGGATCGGATGTGACGGTGATCGAGATGCTGCCCGAGATCCTTGGGAACAACGATTACGAAATCTCCGCCCTTTCACGCGATCTCTTTACCAAAAAGGGAATTGTGTTTCACCTGAATGCAAAGGTGGTACAGATAGATGGAAACAAGGTGATTTTCGAGAAGGGAGGCGAAACGCATACCGTTGAGGGAGACAAGATACTGCTGAGCGTTGGACGCCGTCCGGTTACCAAAGGTTTCGGTCTTGAAAACCTTGGTGTGGAACTGGAGCGGGGTGGCATCAAGGTGGACGAGAAGATGCGCACCAACGTTCCCAACGTTTTTGCTGCGGGCGACGTGACCGGATTCTCGCTGTTGGCCCATACCGCCAGCCGTGAAGGTGAAGTTGTGGTGAACAACCTCACCGGCAGGGAGGATGTGATGCGTTACAACGCCATTCCGGGAGTTGTCTATATCAATCCGGAGATTGCAGGCGTGGGAGAGACCGAGGAGAGTGCCAAAGCCAAGGGAATTGCCTATAAGGTGGCCAAACTGCCCATGGCCTATGCTGGACGTTTTGTTGCCGAAAACGAAGGCGGTACCGGTCTCTGCAAGGTGCTCGTCGGCGAGAAGTACGGCGAAGTGCTTGGTGTCCACATGTTGGGAAACCCCAGCAGTGAGATGATCTATGGCGCATGTATGGCGATTGAACAGGAAATGACGCTGGAAGAGATGAAAGAGGTAGTATTCCCCCATCCGACGGTCAGCGAAATATTCAAGGAGGTTGTTTTTGGATTCTGATGCCAGACAACCTGCTTATAAAAAGAACAACTGACGATTAAAATCGATCGAAACATTAAAAAGATATGCCTAAAAGTCAATTTATCGACCCGGCTGAAGCCCGTAAACCGGGCGTTGTGGAATTTCAGCCAATTCCGGTTAATCAGTATCAAAAAACGGTAAAGGAGGAGCGTGGAAACTTTACCGACGAAGAACTAAAAGCCATCTACCACGACATGGTGCTCATCCGTGAGTTTGAAACCATGCTCAATCTTATCAAGACCAAAGGGGAATACAACGGTGTGGCGTACAATCACCCCGGACCGGCCCACTTGTCCATCGGACAGGAATCGGCCGCCGTGGGTATGGCCTGGACCCTAACTGTGGATGATTTTATCTTCGGCAGCCACCGTTCGCACGGTGAGATCCTTGCCAAAGGGATGTCTGCCATTCACAAGCTTTCCGACGAAGAGCTGATGAAGATCATGCAGGAGTTTTTCGACGGAACAGTATTGAAGATCGTTCAGAAAGATTTCAATGGTACGACCAAGGAGCTGGCACGCCGATTCCTGGTTTATGGAACATTGGCCGAAATATTTGCCAGGGAGACTGGCTTCAACAAGGGGCTGGGAGGTTCAATGCACGCCTTCTTCACCCCCTTCGGTGTTTATCCCAACAACGCCATTGTGGGCGGTTCGGGAGATATTGCAGTGGGTGCCGCACTGTACAAAAAAGTCAATCGCAAGCCCGGCCTGGTGGTTGCCAATATTGGAGATGCATCGATGGCTTGCGGACCCGTTTGGGAGGGGATCACCTTCGCCGCCATGGACCAGTTCAGGGAGCTCTGGGAAGGTGAGATGCAAGGTGGTCTTCCGGTCATTATCAACATCATGAACAACCAGTACGGAATGGGTGGCCAGACCTGTGGCGAGACCATGGGATACGGCATCGCTGCACGTATCGGTGCCGGTGTCAATGATGAGCAGATGCATGCAGAGCGGGTAGACGGCTACAATCCGCTGGCGGTAATCGACGCCTACAGGCGCAAACGCAAAGTGATCGAGGAGAAGAAGGGACCGGTACTGCTGGATGTGTTGACCTACCGTTACTGCGGACACTCTCCTTCCGACGCTTCATCATACCGTACCAAGGAAGAGGTGGAAGCTTGGGAAAGACAGGATTGTATCGCATCGTTCGGCAAGCAGTTGCTGGAAGCAGGTGTTGCCACCCAGGACGAGCTGGATGCCGTCTGGAGCGATGTGAAGGCCCTTACCCACGAAATGTTCCTCAAGTCGATCGACGATGAGATCTCGCCTCGGATGAAAAATCCCGACGTGATTGGAGAGATGATGTTCTCCAACGGTTCGGTCGACAGCTTCTCCGACGCCAAACCCGATGTGTTGATGCCGTTGGAGGAGAACTCCCGTGTGAAGAAGATTGCCACCAAGGAGCGTTTTGCCTTCGATGCCGACGGCAAACCCTTCAGCAAGATGAAGCAGTTCCAGCTGCGCGATGCCATCTTCGAAGCTATCATGGACAGATTCTACAAGGATGCTTCCCTTATCGCATACGGTGAAGAGAACCGCGACTGGGGTGGTGCCTTTGCCGTTTACGGCGGAATGACCGAGGCGCTTCCCTACCATCGCCTGTTCAACTCGCCCATCTCCGAGGCCTCCATTGTTGGAACGGCCATCGGTTATGCAATGTGTGGCGGCAGGGTAATTCCCGAGATCATGTACTGCGACTTCCTCGGACGTTGTGGCGACGAGGTGTTCAATCAACTTCCCAAATGGCAGGCAATGAGTGGAAACGTGCTGAAGATGCCGGTTGTCCTCCGCGTCTCCGTGGGTTCGAAATATGGTGCACAGCACTCGCAGGACTGGACATCGCTGGTGGCACATATTCCGGGTATCAAGGTCTGCTTCCCGGTAACACCCTACGATGCCAAGGGATTGATGAATGCCGCATTGCAAGGGACCGACCCGGTCATCTTCTTTGAGAGCCAACGCATATACGATATCGGCGAGCAATTCCACAAGGGAGGTGTTCCAACCGGATATTACGAGATACCGATCGGAGAACCCGATGTGAAGAGAGAGGGTAAGGACATTACGTTCCTGACCATCGGACATACACTTTATCCCGCCCTCCAGGCTGCAAAAGAGCTGGAGACGGTTTACGGCATGAGTGCCGAAGTGATCGATGCCCGGTCGCTGGTACCTTTCAACTACGAAAAAGTGATCGCCTCGGTGAAGAAGACCGGCAAGATCATTGTTGCCGGTGATGCAACCGCCCGGGGTTCGTTCCTGAACGACCTGGCTGCAAACATCAGTTCGCTCTGCTTCGACTACCTGGATGCTCCTGTCGGCGTGCTTGGATCGCGTAACTGGATCACTCCGGCACACGAACTTGAAAGTGCGTTCTTCCCGCAGCCAAGCTGGTTTATCGATATGATCCACGAACGCATTCAGCCGTTGAACGGATATATCCCCGGAGAGAACTTTACCGATGCCGAAATGATAAGGAGAGCGAAAAAAGGAGTTTGATCATGAGTTTTCCAAAAGTAAATGCCCACCTGCATACTCCATTTTCCTTCAGTGCATTTTGCGATATCAGCGATGCGCTTGACCGGGCTGTTGCAGAGGAGGTGAAGGCGGTAGGTATCAACGACTTTTATACTGCCGAAGGTTACGGAGAGTGGGCGGAAGGGTGCCGCCAGCGCGCTCTTTACCCGCTTTTCGGTATCGAATTTATCAGCCTCAACGAAGAGGATCAGAAGGCCGGCCTGCGGGTAAATGATCCCGGAAATCCGGGACGGACCTATATCAGCGGGAAGGGGTTGTCACACCCCTTCAGGCTGGATGAGCCCTATGCTTCGCAATTGGCGGACGTGCGGGCCGAAGCCAACAAGCAGGTGGAGGCGATGTGTGAAAAGTTGAACGGAATTCTTGCAGAGAAGCAGGCCGGCTTTACCCTCGATATCGGGTGGATCAAGGAGAACCTGACCCGGGGATCCGTTCGGGAGCGTCACCTGGCGAAAGCCTTGCGCCTGAAGGTCTATGAACAGTGCAGTGGTGATTCCGACCGGATAAAAGTGCTGCTGAAAGAACTATTCGACGGAAAGGAGCTGCGTTCGGATACCGACAACGTTGCCGGTGTAGAGAATGAGATCCGTGGAAACTTGCTGAAGGCGGGCGGAGCGGCTTTCGTGCCCGAAACTGCCGAGGCTTTCCTCCCGATGCAGACGGTCTGCAAGATCATCTTGGCGGCCGGTGGAATACCCACCTATCCCTTCCTGGCAGATGATGCCCAGGGTAACTACACCGATTTCGAGCGCGACCTCGAAGGTGTGGCCAAACAGTTGACCGATCGTGGATTCCATTCGGTGGAGTTTATTACTACCCGCAACGACGTGAAGTTGCTGGAGAGATATGCCACCTATCTCCACGATCAGGGTTTTGTGGTCACTTTTGGAAGTGAACACAACTCTCCGGTGATGGAGCCTGTAGAACTCTTTGCCCGTAACCAGACCCCTTTGACCGAAAAGCTGATGCAGATCAATTACGAGGGAGCCTGTGTAGTGGCAGCCCATCAGCATCTGGTCGCGCAGGGACTGAGCGGCTATGTCGATACAGATGGGAATGCAGACCGTACGCAGAGGAGCGAGTTCGTGAAATTGGGTGATGAATTAATCAGAAACAGTGCAGGAAATTAACAGAGATGAAAGAGATTCAGGAGTTAATAGCCATTTCGCAGTTCTACGGCAAGGATAGCCGTTTTGTCATTGCGGGAGGTGGAAATACATCCTATAAAAATAACGAGAAGATATGGGTCAAGGCCAGCGGTTCTGCGCTGGCCACCATCACTGAAGATGGATTTGCCGTGCTCGACAGGTCGCTGCTCAACCCGATGTCGGACAAGCAGTATAGCAGAGATCCGGCCGAGCGGGAGGAGCAGGTGAAGAACGATCTTGCCGCAGCCACCCTCACCAAGGGAAAACGGCCGTCGGTAGAGACCTCCATGCACAACGTGATTGGTTATGCCTATGTAGTGCATCTGCATCCGACGGTTGTGAACGGATTGATGTGCGCAGCCGATGCCGAATCGGCCCTGAAACGGCTTTTCGGTGAAAAGGTGTTGTTTGTGGAGTATACCGATCCGGGATATCTCCTCTTCAAGAAGGTGGACGAGAAGATCAAGGAGTACCGCAATAGGTTCAATGAGGAGTCGCAGGTGATCTGGTTGCAGAACCACGGTATCTTTGTGGCGGCAGACAGTACTGAAGAGATCAGGTTGATATACGACTCGATAGTTGAAACGCTCGGCAAGGCCGTGACCACCCCTCTGCCCCAGGAGGAGAGGGAAGTATCGCGTCAAGCGTGCGAAATTCTGCCGGCCGTCAGAATGATGCTTTCCGACGACAGCCTCAAGACCTTGAAAGTCCGCAACAACGGGCTGATCGGGTATTTTTGCGACACCCCCGAAAACCAGTCGGCCATTTCGAGACCCTTTACGCCCGATGCAATTGTCTACTGCAAGTCCAATTATCTCTTCTTCAACGAAGATACGGCCGAGCAGGTCATTGCCAGTGCAAAGGAGTCGATACCCGCCTTTACCGCCAAGTTTGGTTACCAGCCGAAAGTCCTGCTGATAAAAGGGGTTGGGCTGGTTGCAGTGGGTGACAATGCCCGGCAGTGCGACACCATCCTCGATGTGTTTGAAGATGCCATGAAGATAGCATTTCTGGCTCGCTCTTTTGGCGGTGAGCATCCGATGACCCAGGCACAGATCGACTTTATCGACAACTGGGAAGTGGAGAACTACCGTCGCAGTGTGGCCGCCGGAAATGTTTCCGGCAGGGCCGTAAATAAAACCATCGTGGTAACGGGTGCTGCCCAGGGGTTCGGTGAAGGTATTGCCGAATGCCTGTTGCGCGAGGGAGCCAATATTGTCGTGGCAGACCTGAATGAGGAGGTGGGCAGGAAGACGGCCGAAAGATTCAACGGTCTTACAAAAAGTAACCGGGCCATTTTCGTGAAGACGAACGTTTCAGACATTCCAAGCCTGGAGAACCTGGTACATGAGACGGTATGCCATTTCGGTGGAGTGGACTGTTTTGTCAGCAATGCCGGTGTGTTGCGGGCAGGCGGACTGGAAGAGATGACACCCGAGAATTTCGATTTTGTCACCCGGATCAACTACAATGCCTACTTCTACTGCGCAAAAGTGGTCAGCAAGGTGATGAAGCTGCAGACTAAATATGCCTCGGAAGATTACTACGCCGATATCATCCAGATAAATTCAAAATCGGGACTTCGCGGCAGCAAGGCCAATTTTGCCTACGCCGGTGGAAAGTTCGGAGGAATCGGTCTTACACAGTCGTTTGCATTGGAGCTGGCACCCTTCCGGATAAAGGTCAACTCGATCTGTCCCGGCAACTTCTATGAAGGGCCGCTTTGGAGCGATCCACAGAACGGGTTGTTCGTACAGTACCTGAATGCAGGAAAAGTTCCCGGTGCAAAAACTATTGAAGAGGTAAAAGCGTTCTATCTTGCACAGGTGCCGATGCGCAAAGGGTGTACTCCCAACGACGTCTCCAAGGGGGTGTTGTACCTGATGGAGCAATGCGGCGAAACCGGCCAGGCTCTCCCCATAACCGGAGGGCAGGTGATGTTGAATTGATTAAATTAGAAAAAACAGATGAAAACCAGAGCAGTCCGTTTGTACGGCAAAAAAGATCTCAGGCTGGAAGAGTTTGAATTGCCGGCCATCAAGGACGATGAAATTCTCGCCAAAGTAGTATCCGATTCATTGTGTATGTCGTCATACAAGGCATCGTCGCAAGGTGCCGACCACAAACGGATTCCTGATAATGTGGCCGAATACCCCATCATCATCGGTCATGAATTCTCCGGTGAGCTGCTGGAAGTGGGCAGCAAGTGGGCAGACAAGTTCAAGGCGGGCGACAAATTTTCCATCCAACCGGCATTGTACTACGAAAATGGGCCTGTTGGCATCCTGAGTGCTCCCGGTTACAGTTACCCCTATATCGGCGGGGATGCAACCTACGTGATAATTCCCAACGAGGTGATGGAGCAAGATTGCCTGTTGGTTTACCATGGTGAAGGGTACTATCCCGCATCGCTTTCCGAGCCACTTTCATGTGTTATCGGTGCCATGCACGCCAATTACCATACCACACCCGGCAGCTACCAGCACAAGATGGAGATTGTAGACGGCGGTAAAATGGCAATTCTTGCAGGCGTCGGACCTATGGGACTTGCCGCCATCAATTTCGTGCTTCGTCGCGAAGAGGTAAAACCCTCCCTGCTTGTAGTGACAGATATCGACCAGTCGCGTCTCGACCGTGCCGCCTCCATCTATACCGTTGAATTTGCCGCTTCCCGGGGCATCGACCTGAAGTATGTCAACACCGGAAAGATGGAGAATCCTGTTGAAGAGCTGAAGGCAATCAGTGGCGGTACAGGTTTCGACGATGTATTTGTGTTTGCCCCTGTGAGACCGGTTGTGGAGCAGGGTGACGCTATCCTTGCCTTCGACGGCTGTCTCAACTTCTTTGCAGGTCCTGACAATCCCAACTTCAGCGCCATGTTGAATTTCTACAATGTGCATTATGCTTATACACATATCGTCGGCACCAGTGGCGGAAACAAGGATGATATGGTAGAGGCGCTGGAAATCATGAGTAAAGGGTTGGATCCCGCAGGACTGGTAACCCATATTGGCGGATTGAATGCGGTTGCCGAGGCGACCAACAACCTGCCACATATTCCCGGAGGCAAGAAGTTGATCTATACGCACGTGGAGATGCCGTTGACACCGATCTCAGATTTTGCAAAACTGGGTGAAACGGACGGTTTCTTCCGTGTACTTGCTGAAATCTGCGACAGGCACAACGGATTGTGGAGTGTGGAAGCAGAGACTTACCTGCTGTCGAACCACCCTTCACTGCAGAAGAGGTAACCCATAACCCTAAAATCATATCACATGAAACAGTTGGACGTTCAATTAATGCATCCGGTAGAGCAGATCAACATCATTATCGGAAGAATCTATCGAAGCGGAATGACCACCACTTCCGGTGGAAACATCTCAATCCGTGACGATAATGGTGATATCTGGATCACGCCGTCGGGTGTAGACAAGGGAAACCTTACCACAAAGGACATCATGCTCGTAAAGAGGGATGGCTCCATAATCGGTCCCCACAGACCCTCTTCCGAGTATCCTTTCCACCGGGCTATCTACGAGGCCCGTCCCGACATCAGGGCCATCATACATGCGCATCCGCCCGCACTGGTTGCTTTCAGCATCGCCGGAACGGTTCCCGACACCAAGATTGTTCCTCAAGCCCACAACGTGTGCGGTGAGATCGGTTTTGCCCCATACGGCACACCCGGAAGTGAGGATCTTGGGGAAAAGATCGCCAAGGTGTTTCAAGATAAGCGTTATCGGGCAGTGATTATGGAGAATCACGGCGTTGTGCTGGGCGGGTCGGACATGATGGATGCCTACCAGCGGTTCGAGACCCTGGAGTTTTGCTGCCGCACCATTGTAAATGCCGGAAAACTCGGAAAGGTGAACTATCTGACCGATCAGCAGGTCAACAGCTATGTGAACCATATCCCCAAGAACATCGCTCATTTCATGGATGTGGATTATCCCTCCGACGAGCGCGCACTGCGTACCGAGATGGTCAACATCATCCGTCGCGCCTGCGATCAGGGATTGATGATATCTACCTACGGAACGGTTAGTGTCCGCTGGCGCAACGACGACTTCCTGATCACGCCGCGCGACGTGGCCCGTTGGGATATCATGCCCAGCGACATCGTGCAGATACGAAACGGCATGGCCGAAGCAGGGAAGACTCCCAGCCGCTCAGTGGCGCTTCACCAACGGATCTATCAGCTCAACCCGCACATCAACTCCATTATCTGTACTCAACCGATCAACCTGATGGCACATGCCGTTAGCGGGACCAAATTCGACGTGCGGACGATCCCCGAAAGCTGGATCTTCCTGCAGGATGTTCCCTCCATCCCGTTCGGGTTGATCTACCACGAGATTGAAGATGTGGCGAAGATGTTCAAGAAGAACCGGGTGATCATGGTAGAGAATGATGGCGTTTTTGTAACGGGAGACAAGTTGCTCACCACTTTCGATTACCTGGAGGTTGCCGAGTTCTCGGCCAACTCGCTTGTCATGGCGTCTGCTATCGGTCCGTTGAAGCCAATAGGAGACAAGGAGATTGATGATCTTCGAATTGCCTTTAACGTTGGATAGGTTCATTCATAACCCGAAACTTCTTTTTTCCCGTTCAACTTTGCCGGCCTTCAACCTGGCGCTGGAAGAGTATCTTTTCTCCTTATCGGGAGAGTATCTTCTGCTTTATGTGAATCAACCGTGCGTTGTGCTCGGTTACAACCAGGCGGTGCTGAACGAGGTGGATCTCGATTATTGCATCGAGAACGATATCCGTATCATCCGGCGGCTGTCGGGTGGGGGAGCGGTCTACCACGATCAGGGAAATCTGAACTATACATTTATAACCGATAAAGGAGAAACTCCCGTCAGCGGCGAGTTTCTCCTTCCTGTTATAGCCGTGCTAGGCCAACTGGGTATCCCGGTCGAGGCCGGTAAGCGAAAAGATCTCTGGTTGCCCGGAGGATTCAAGGTGTCGGGAACCGCATCGCACGTCTCCAAGGGGCGTGTCCTGCATCATGGAACCCTGCTTTACGAAACCGACCTCGAACAGCTGCACCGCTCGCTGAATCCCGAGAGGAGGGATCTTGTCGCCAAGGCGACCGCCTCGGTCCCCAGTCCCGTAAAGAACATATCTGCATTTCTGAAGGAGGAGAGGATAGATCCGCCTTCTTTCACCCAATTTGCAGAGCGGTTTGCCACTCAAATGATGAGACATCTCGAGATCGACGGCATAACCCCGTTGTCTCCCGCCGATGAGGAGAGGATCGAGGTATTGCGACGGAGCAAATATGCACAACGCGAGTGGAACTACAGGATGTAGCTCCACTCCTATTGCTCAATACCGGTCGTATTTCTTTTCAATAAAGACCTCCTTCACTGCCTCCAGGTATCCGAATCCGTTGAGCATGTCGGGCAGCAGATAACTTCCCTCCACCCATTCGTTCCAGGCATTGATTGTGATCAGTTTCGGCTGGTCGGGATGCTGGTCGGCATACTCTTTTGCCTTCGAGAGCAGTGCGGCAAAACTGGTTGGGGTGTTGTGGTAATGTACCACATCCTTCATCCCCTTGGCCGGGAAGCGCGGGGTATCGTCCCATCCGATCGAGACACACGGGAAAACCGGAATATCCAGTATCTCGTCCATCTGCTCCCTGATCTTGATCGAGTTTGCCCCGTAGAGAAGATAGTCTTCGTTCATTCCACCCATGTTATACATGGCCACGCTGTTGAATCCCATTGCGTCGACATCTTCCCTGAACTTGCGGGCGCGCTCTTCCGACATGTAGGATCCGCCTCCCTGGTTCCACTGGATGTGTAATCCCGGGAATCCCGCCTTTTCCACCTCCTCCCGGAAATAGTCGAGCGCCTTGCGGGTCTCTTCGGCACTTCCGCCAAAACTCTGCATCAGCTTCTCAACACTGAAAATGGAGAAGAGGGGCCGACCATCGATCTTGAAGTAGTTGGGTTGTTTGAAATATTGATTGATGACCCGGTCGACAATGATCTTGTAGTTCTTCCAGTCCACTTTGGCATCCCAGAGAATGGAGTCGTTATCGCCGTAGCGGTGATAGTTCCAGTAGTTGTGCTTTACATCGTGGTTCGCCCACATGATATAGAACTGCATCTTGCCGTTATTCCTGGCTTTCAGGAAGCCGTCGTTCAATGCGCTCTCCAGGTATGGACCCTCTTCATACCAGTACCAGTCATACACAAATACATTGACCCCATGGTCCACGGCAACGTCGATCCACCGTTCCACCACCTCCGGGTCGTTGTCCATCTCGTATCCCCACAGTGGTTGACGGGGCTGGTAATGCCCGTCGTACCTCGGATTCCCCTTTTTTATCACCTCCCATTCGCCGGTGCCGTCTGCCCACAGTTTTGCCCTGCCCAGGGAGTCGTCGTGGCACGAAGGCCAGATGTATGCCGCCACATAGTATTCATCAGGTTTCTGCTTCTTTGCTCCGCCCGTTCCTGCACAGGAAAAGGCGACCAGCAAAACTCCGGTAATCAATGCCAGGTTCTTGATTCGATTCATCGTTTTCTCTTTTTTAAAAGTTATACAAGTAGGTTCTCACTCAATATCTGGGATCATACAGCTGCGGGAGCCAGACATTGAAAAATGGATAGTCCGTCATGGTATTTCCAGCCGAGGCGTAGTCACACAGCTCCACCTCCACGGGAGAGGCTCCTGTCTCGGTGTAGGACTCGGGCATAAACCGGGCCGAGAAGATCATCCAGATGTCCGGATTGTTGCTCTTTTTGGGCGTTACCTCTATATATCCCTCCTTATCGCTAATTGGTGCAAGGATCGCTTCAAGTCCCGGACCGTTGAGTCTCTCGTCGCGGGTCAGTACAACCGGACCCCGCGTGATGGCCTTGTAGACCGGTTTCTCGCCGGTTGAATGCACCTTGGCACGCATGTCCAAAGAGATCGAGATCTTGTCGTTCTCTTTCCAGGTTCTTGAAATGGTCAGATATTTTCCGGGCACTCCACCTTCAACCGGTTCGCCGTTGACCCGCACGGTGCTTTTCTCGCTCCATCCCGGAATGCGGATAGCCAGTGAGAACTGTTCCGGCTTTTTCAGCTTCACGCTGATCGCGATCTCTCCCGATAGGGGATAGTCGGTCTGCTGCTCGATAACCACCGCATTGCCACCGGGTGTTTTCAGTTCATACACTCCATCGATATAGAAATTGACCGCTGCACCCTTTTCAGATGCCATCACTGCGGTGTGAGGGATGGTAAAGAGTCCGCGTGGCCCACTCGCATTGCAGCAGTTGAGCCCCATGCCACACTGTTCCGACCCTTCGAGACGTTGTCCCGACAGGGGTGTATACTTGGCCCAATCGGAGCCGTCGGGACGCATCGCCCCCAACAGTGCATTGTAAAATGCAATCTCGATGGCATCGGCATACTTCGCCTCTCCGGTGAGACGCAACAATTGCTGGCTGAACTTGATCCATGTGGCGGTCACGCAGGTCTCCTGGAAGTGATTGATAGGAATCGCCTGCAGTGCCTTGCCTCCAAACCAGGCTTCCATGGCGGCACCCGATCCTGCAATGTTGATCTCCGTATCGAGAATGCTTTGCCACGTTTTCTCCGCAGCCTCCCGGTATAGCGGTTTACCCGTCAGCCGGTGCAACTCGGTCAATCCCTCGTAGCACGACATCATCTCGTACGCTTTTTGTCCCTGCTCCCATCCGTACCAGCTCTTTTCAGGCTTAGGGAAGCGTTCTCCTACCGGAAGATCCGATTTTGAGATGAGCTGTGGTCCGTCGATGCTTTTATCTTCCCACTGGCGGACAATCTCCTCGGCAAAATCGAGATACTTCTTGTTGCCGGTGCGCACGTACAGCTGCGTGATCGGTTCCAGCACCGACGAGGCTGCCATCCCGCGATGGTTTCCCAATTTCACGATCGGGGTCTGCTTCTCGTTCAACTCCCTGATCAGGAAGTCGGCCTCCTTTACGGCAGCATTCAACGATGCCTTCTCACTCGTGATGTCGTAGTAGGCAATCAGCCCCAGCATCACATATTTCCTGCCCCAGATGTCCCATGCCATCAGCCGGCTTTCAGGGGCATAGTTACCGATATATCCCTCTTTGGTCTGGGTGGCGATCAGCCCCTTTACGGCATTGTCCAGCTTCTGTTTCAATTCGGGTGTCGGATGATACCGGTATGCCAGTACTGCCGAGGTAAACCATTTGCCCCAGAACTCGCCCTGCCAGCAACTGTGTTCGTCGTGACGGGTGAAAGGATCGATCAGCTTATCGATATCCTGTGCGAGTATCCTGTTGTTGTAGGACGCCTGAAGTTTTTCTCCCACCTTTTCGCGGATGATTGCCGAAGTGGCCGGCGAGTAGCTATCTTTCACTACCGGTTTTACCTGAGCCGAAAGTATCGTGCTGCTCAGCAATAATAGAATAAGAAGAGAATGCCTCATAATGTTGACTGTTTTATTTGATGAACTTTACATCGGTGAATGAGAAGGAGGAGTTGTCTTCCAGCGTATTGTCCAGGTACGGGCTGTACATTTTGGCCGATATGGTGCCCTTTTCGGTGTCGATATCGAGTAGCCGGATATACCCCTCATCTTTACGTTGATAATCCTGAAGGATCTGATAGATATTGTTTCCCTCCGTCCCCTGGTCCACCCTCCAGGAGCTCCAGACGGTATGCCCGCTGAGCACCATCAGCACATTTTTGTTGGGTCTGATATATTTCTCGAAGATATCGACTACGTTCATGTCGCCATAACCGGCATTGTTGGTGGCAATCTCACCCCTTCCGGTAAGGTGGTAGTGTGTAAGGATAATTGCATTGTGATCGGGATGCTCCTTCAACACCCTGTCCATCCATTGGGCCGCTGCTTCACGGGCGCAGAACTCCAGGGTCACGACAATCCAGTTTACATTGCCTGCACGGAACGTGTAGTAGGCGTTGTCGCTCTTGTTCTTTTCAAACCTCCCTTTTTGCAACGGGAACCGGTTGACCGGGAAAAAGTAGTTGAACTTATGGGTGTTGCGCAGGTTCGCATTTACATTACCCGGGGCCGCACTTCCACTGAACTCTCCCACGGCTCCTGTATCGTGGTTTCCTAATGCGATGGCATAAGGGATATCTGCCCTGTCTAATATCCGCATGCCTACCGAGGCCAACTCCCACTGATCGAAGTTGTTGAAATTTACCAGATCACCAACATGCAGTACTATCGGTGCTTTCAGCGAATCGGCCTTGGCGGCAATCCACTCGATCTGGGAAAAAAAGATTCCCCGTTTTCTGGTTACGCTCTCCTGGGTATCGGGGATTACCGGGATGGTGAATTTCTGGGCAAAAACAGCCCCAATGCTCAACATCAACACCCCCCACAAGCAGAAAAGCCTGCTCCCTGAAGTTTTACTCAAAGTTTTCATCTCTGTTGTATTTAGCAGTTAGTGATTTGTTTTGTCTCGACCTTTCGTCCGCTACTCTTTAGATTGCCTTCAGGATCTTCTCTTATTCTCTCATACTGAAAATCTGGCTCCATCAAAAGCGGTGATGATCTGCTCTGTCTGCATGTTGATCTCCACATTCCGGTGAGAGGGGTGGCAGTTGCGTGAGAGGTGTGTCAGGATAATCTGGCTCTCCGGGGTTAACACCTTATCCTTGAACAGCTGTCTTTTCATCATCCTGATGGAGGGGATGCCGTTGTGGCTGAAGATGCAATAGTAGACATCAGACCCCCAGGTTGCATCCCAGATAATGGCATCGAGCCTCATCTTCTTCAACAGATTCCAGGTTTTTATCGTCAGCCATCCTCCATCCAGGGCATAGAAGAGTGACTTCCCCGCCGAGGAGAAGATATAGTGCAGACACTGTTCACCGGTATCTGCGCGAAAATGGTTGGCCTCTACAGGCGTGATCTCGATTCCATCGATTGAGAAGGGCTCGAAACAGTTTACCGGTCTGACCGTGCAGCCGCTCTCCTTTTCGAGCGTTGTGAAGTAGCTTGCGGCATGATGCTCTACCCAGAGGTTCGGTTTATGCTGCCGGTTGCCCTTGGTTGCGATTTTTCTGATCGAATCGATATTGAAGTGGTCACCGTGGGTGTGCGTGATCACAATATCGGTGATCGCACCGGGATCGATCTCAAAGATATCCAATGCTAACGGTACGGTTTCACCACAATCCACCAGAATGGAGCCGTTGATCAGAATGGAGGATTGCCCTCGATAGGTACCGGATAACAAGAGATCCCTCTTTTGGGGATACTCTTTTACATCCCAATCGGCAGCTCCGGAGCCCAAACAGAGTATGGAGAAAGTTTCCCGGGGGGCACTGTTCCGGTCTCCTCCATTCATATCCGCCTTTACCAGCGGAATAGCCAACGATCCCATCGAGGAGCGGGCGATAAACTCTCTTCTTGTTATTCTCATGATATTTAATAGTTTACTCTTGTTTCAATCGTATGGTCGGCCTTCCGGCCGATCTCCCTCCCCGGTTGAGGTCACCTCTCTTATCTCTCAACCGAGAAACGGTGCTTTCCAGAACCTACATTTTCAATGACCGAGAAGTTTCCTTCCCTTTTGTATGTTACGGTTTTGCCATCCATGCGCACTGTCTGTTTTCCCGAATAGAAAGGCAAGTAGATGTTGGCCGTGGTATTGGCCGGGAGCTCCACCTCGAGCTGAAACGACCGGTTGGGCTGGTTGACGAACCCTACCGTAACATCACCCCTGATGGTGGGATGTTTTATCTCGGCGTGACCGAGTTCGCCGGGTTGGGGCTTGATCCTGATTTTCCTGAATCCGGGCTCCATCGGTTCTATCCCCATCAGTTTGCGGGGAATCAGGTTGGCAGGCGCGGCTCCCCATGCGTGGTTCCAGTCCTGGTTGGGCTTATATTTGTTGTCCCATGCCTCCAATGTGATGGTTGAGCCCACACGGATCATGTTGTACCAGCTTCTCTCGGCTGTCGAGGTGAGCAGTTTCAGTCCATACTCCGCATCGTGGGCATCATAAATGCCGTCGAGCAGGAACTGCGATCCGTATACACTGCATGCCATCCCGCGCGAACGGATAAAATCGACCACGCTCTGGCGATGCTTTTCAGGAACGAGTCCGAATGCGAGCGGAAACATGTTTGCATGGAGCGAAGCATGGTTGGTGCCGATACCGTCTACATAGACCCCTCTCTTCCTGTCAAAAAGATAGGTGTTGAAAGAGCGTTTGAGCAGGTCGGCCCGTTCTTGATAGAATTTCTGGTCGTTGCCTTTGCCCAGGGCTTCCGCAATCTGCGCCATCAGTGTTAATGCCCGGTAGTGGAAGGCATTGACCACGGTATTCACATCTGTAAAGACAAAACCGTCGGTTTCACCCCCTTCCTCCTTTTCTAGTCCCAGGATGCCGGTATGTGGCCAGTCGACAATATCCCGCAGCTGTCCCTTGAAATGGATCGATTCCAGAACTTCGGGGGTAACCTTTCCGGTGGTTGTACTGATAAATCCGTTCTTGTCCGCAAGTGTCGTCAATGTCTTGGCCTTGAGATCGGCATAATGGTGCTCCATCGATTGCCTGTTCCCGGTATACATGTAGTCTTCCCACGCCATCAGTACCGATTGCAGGATCCATTCGGTGGGCCAGGTGGGGTGGTGGATCAGATACTCGTGGGAGTATCGGGCCATGTTATACTCTCGAGCCACGCTATAGTGAGACAGCTGATTGATTACCGCATCACCCTCGTAAGAGATCCTCTCCCTGTCGCCATCGATGTAAACCCCCAGGAATGAGGTCGCCTTAATGGAGTATTTGCAGATCTCCCACACCTGGTTCAGTACCGTATCGGAACTATGGAAGTGGGAGTCGTGCTCATTGAAGGGATAAGAGGCGCTCTCCCGCACCACGTCCTTCTCTTGCAGGGGATGGGAGTAGTTCTCAATTTCACAGTATCGGAACGGGGTAACCTCGCCGATATACTCGGGCATCAGGACGGCCTGGGGACCGGTATTCCGCTTGTCGGGACGAATCACGATCAGATAGGTGTTCCACCCTTTCCGGGGTTTGACCGTATAGCGTGAGTAACGGATTGTGCCACCTGGCGACCGGTCGATCCGACCCTCTTTCACCGCTTCACCCAAATGGATAATCACGCTGTCGGCATCATTGTCGGAGTAGAGGTTGATTCGCAGCCTTCCAAAGGCGTCCTTTCCGAAATCTGCAAAATAGCTGTTTCCATTCAACTTTTCAAAACGAACCGGATAGTTGTCCTCTCTCTGGATAGGATACCTGTCAGTTGCGTAGTTGACCAGCTTGTCGGCCATCTTGAACCGTGCCGTTTTTGAGAAATCCGACTCCCTACCGTGGTTGTCCCAGGTCTTAACTTTCCAGAAGTAGACCGCTCCGGGCGTGAGCTCTTTTCCCTCGTACAAGATGTGGAGAGAGTGGTCGCTCTCAATCTTGCCGGTGTCCCACATGTCGCCCTTCTCACTCTCCAACAACTCCAGGGTAGAAGCTACCAGTATGCGGTAGGCCGTCTGATAGCTGTTCTCCTGATCTGAACCGAACCTCCATCCGAAGACCGGTCGCTTGGTAGATATCTCGGCAAACTGCCAGTTTTCCCGATAGAGCATTGCCTTCTCCAGTGGAGTATCTGCCAGATATCCATTCAGGAAAGCCTGGTCTGTGTTCTGTAGCATATTCACCGTTAAGCCATGTGGTGAAAGTACTTCTTGCGCGGCCACCTTGCAGCAGGCAACAAGCATGCAGATCATCAATAATGTAAATCGTTGTCGTAACATTGTTTTTATTAGTAATTAGATATTATGAATCCTTTACACTGAACTTCCGTCCCTGCCAGGTCTCCCTTTTCAGGAACCGCTTCATCACCTTGTCGGTCAGTTCATAATTCTTTACTCCCCAATCGGGTGCAATCAGCAGTGACGGGGGAGATTGCGAGGCAAACCGTTCAATGTAGAACGAGGGATTGAGCCGTTCGGAGAAATCTACGCAGAGATCCACATACTCGTCGAGCTCGAACAGGTGGAATGACTCGGGGAGCAACCGGTACTCCTTTGCCATTGCCGTTCCTCTGATAATCTGCAGTTGATGAAGCTTGACGGTTGTCAGTGGCAATCTGGAGATTTCATCGGCATGTCGCAAGATATCGTCATACGTCTCCCCCGGCAACCCAAGAATGAGGTGCGCACCCACCGGGATACCCCGTTCGGCCGTTTTGATGATCGCCTCTGCCGATTCTTCCCAGCTGTGTTGCCTGTTGATCCTTTCCAGTGTTTTGTTGAGAGTGCTTTCCACGCCATACTCAATCAGGAGAAATCTCTCCCTGCCGAGTTCCTCAAAATAGTCGAGCAGCTCCCCGGGCATGCAATCGGGGCGTGTGCCGACGATCAATCCCACTACGTCGGGGTACGCGAGTGCCTCCTCGTATAGGGCTGTAAGCTTCTCAATCGTGTCGTATGTATTGGTATACGATTGAAAATAGGCCAGATATTTCATCTCCGGGTACTTGTGCGAGAAGAAACCGATCCCGTCGCGCAGCTGCTCCGAAACGTTTTTGGTGGGCTTTCCATACCCCGGGCTGAAACTTTGGTTGTTGCAATAGGTGCATCCGCCGCGACCCTTGCTCCCATCCCTGTTCGGACAAGTAAAGCCGGCATTGATGGAAATTTTCTGCACCTTAAAGGCAAATTCCTGTGAGAGGAATTCTGCAAAATCGCGGTAGGGTTTGGCTGGCTGCATCTGTTTTTCTTTGCTCGTTTGATGGACAAAGATAATCAAAAATAGAAAAACGGAAACCGGATATTGCATCCAGTTCCCGTAACAGTATGATAATTTAAGAGTAGTAGTTATTTTTTTTGGGCATAGAGATTTAACGTCACCATGATGTTGCCTGGATTTTTTATAAAGTTCACCTTGGCTATTCCCTGATCGGTAATCTTCTCATATGTCTCTACCCGGTTTTTCCCGTTTCGCACGATTGAAACCTGTTCGTACTTGTCAGCTTTGAGAGCTGTTTCCACCTCCCGGGTAAAGCTTTCCTCGAGTGACTTCTCCCCCCCATTTAGTGTGAGCATCCGGCGTCCCAGGCTTGCGTTCGATTTCTCGAAGACCCAGAGATCGGGGCTTCCGGCATCGTTCAGTCTCTCTACCATACCCGGCTTTTTTTGATAGACATAATTGAACCGTTCATCTTCCATGTACTTCTCGAACAACTTTTCGAGTTGTTGAGCCGATGTGCCGGCGGCAAAGGCAAGCATCATCAGTGTAATTGATAGAATCTTCTTCATTGTTACTTTTTTTATTTGTTATTGTTGATTTCCAGTTTCGATATAATTGATCTTTTGAGACAGGTTCCGGAAGATCTTGTCGGCATCCATCTCGTTTTGTATCGCGTTTACCTCTAGTACGGGCTGGTAGCTGGTACGTATGATTTCATATGCTTGCATAAACATCTTGTCGGCATATTGCTGCGCTTTCCTGGGGTTGGTAACTGCTCTTCCGTTGATGAAGACCGTATAGTCATCGGGCGATACTCCGTTTTCCTCTTTTATTGGAAAGAGAATGATTACTAGGGAAATAATTGCGGCTGCACCTGCTACGGCGCTCCATAAGACTTTGGATAGCCTGGGTTTGCTCTTTTTACTGGCCGGAACTTCAAACTGGGGGGCAGCAA
>MTKW01003536.1_pt1 | contig 40294 bp, 23 predicted proteins | sample 1042761 | NCBI WGS metagenome assembly MTKW01 (sample SAMN06205366, study PRJNA360243) | anaerobic digester metagenome | biome: Wastewater treatment plant; feature: Anaerobic digester sludge; material: sludge; isolation source: anaerobic digester fed with sludge from wastewater treatment plant ... | reverse complement strand
TGTGTTAAGCCTATCGCTAGCGTTCATCCTGAGCCAGGATCAAACTCTTCGTTGTAATGTTTATTTTCAATATCCTTGAATCCCCCCATCATCCAACCGGGCGCCGGGATGGCGCACCACAGGGATGGGATAAATGGCGAAAGGCATCGAAAAACCGCGACTCCTCCAAATAAAAAGCCAACGGGAACCCAACGCGGTTGACCCCGCCGGGACTGTAGCCCCGGGAACACGATCCCTCGTGTCTCGTATGACCCGGCCAAAAAAAACACCCCCGAGAAAGAAACCCGGGAACTGGCGACCGGGATGAATTGAACGGGTACCTTCGCTTGAACGCCAGGATCGCCGGGGGAAAGGCCGAAAAACCAAACACCGCCGGCAAGGCGCCAAGCGCTTGTACTTGCTTGTCTTAAATTGTAACGTGTATGTAAGTAAACCAAAGAACGCTTCTTGAAAACTCCCGAAGAAAACCCGAGAAAAAGGGGTTAACTCCAAAAGCGGGTGCAAAGATAGAGACTTATTTTTAATCTCCAAAATTTTTGGCGACTTTTTTAAAAAAATACTCCTCTGACCCTTACGTGGGATTTGATTCCCAACACCTTTCCCCATGTCACCCCCTCTCTAGTTATCGCTATAACGCATCAAGGGGCATTTTTTAGGCGAAAGGGTTACAAAGATAGGTCTTTTTCGCGATACCCACAAAACATTTCGCCCATTATTTTGGTTAAAAAACACAATTTCCCCAAATGGTTGTATTACAGCATCTACCGTCGTGCCTTCTAAAAATCCTGAGATAGCACATATATATTATGGTATATATCCTACTCAGCTTTGTCTGTTTTACAACAATATAAACGGGAAACTCGCGATTAATTGACCAAGATATGCGTACTCTCAACAACATGCGGGGAGATTCCGAAAAACAATCGGTTACCTTTTCGATCTACTTCGAAATTGATCGAGGTGGGCGTATTCCAGTCGACGTACTGGTTAAAGTTAAACAGGTACGAGAATGCCGTGCTGTAGCGTCGGTTATTGGAGATCGCCTCGGAGACTTGTCGATACTTCGAAACATCCCAAAACATACACTCTTCAAAACCATTTACATCGGTATAGCGTGTACCTCTATCCCTCAAACTCATCGTTTCGGCAAGAAAGCGGCGATAACCCTCTGTAAGCGAACGAGTAGAGTGATTGAAGTCCTGTCCTTGAACCTTCACCACCACGTCACCCGGCAGGATGCCTGCCAGCGCCGCTGGCGAACCGGCATCGACCGACACCACCGTCTTAAGGTCGTCCATATTGTACCCGACACCCGTGTAATTGTACTTGAGATGCTTCACTTGGTACGCGGCAAACGTTGGATTTCCAGGGTAAGGAAACTTCAGCAACATCAAGGGGAGGTTTAACTCGAGGTAGTCGAGCAGCGTGTAACGCCCGCTCACCCGCTCTTTCACTTCACTTTCCCAGATTAACGTCGACTCACCGACTTCCATGAATTTCCGGTCATAAAAGCGGTAACCAAACTCCAGGTCGTAGGCAATATCATCTACCCGTACCGGTTCTGATGGATCATAGACAGGTACCCAAACGGCTCGACGATTTCTCATGTCGTACCTCCATACCGGTTGGTAACTACCATAAGTGGGGGAATCGACCTTGAACATCGGGTTACTTTCAAAGCCGTAATAGGTCTGGATAATAAAATCGGGGTCCTCGGTGTTGTAGGTAAGCCCCATGGCCGTGAGCGAACGAATAAAGATCGCGTTTACGCGCTCGTCGATGGCTCGTGTCGCCTCATTGACCGGGGCGAACGCGAACGAACGGTAGTTGTGAAACAGCGCTGCCTCGTTGGCCTTGGTGGTCACGGGCATAATAAAACGGCGATCCTGCACATCCTCCAAGCTATAAAATGCGAAGACCGGTGCCAACTGCGCCTCACTGATGGCATTCGGGTGGCGGCAATCCTTGGCTAGACGAATCTCTTTAAACGAGTGTTCGAAGTTGCGAATCGCGATGGTCATCTCGGCATCTTCCAGGTTAAACCATGAAGCAATCGTTTCAAAGGACTGCTGGTAGGTGCCGTTTTTGTTGACGGACAAGATGATGTCGTTCAGCTTTAAACCAGCACGTTCTGCCGGAGAGCCGGGCGTGACATCCACGATAACCGGCTCCTTGTAGCCCCAGTTTTTACTCTCGCTTATCTCGAAAGCAAACCCCAGTTGACAGGTGACAGCATTTTTTTGCGCCGCTACCTTCCCCACGATAAATAGGCTCCCGATAAAAAAGAGAATAGCAATCCCTAGCGTTCGTTTCATCATATGGCATCTTTTTTTGACGATTACAAAGATATACTTTTTTTTCAATACCACAATTTCCTTATCTTTGTCGACTACGGTAACGAGTATTCATCAATCTACCTGAAATGTTAGGCATCATCAAAAACGACCCTTGGCTAACGCCCTTCAAGAAAGCGATTGAAGGGCGACACGAGTACTACCTGAAACGGTTGTCCCACCTCACGCGCGATGGTAAGATAACGCTCTCCGATTTCGCCACGGGGTACCTCTATTACGGGCTGCATAAGACACCCGACGGGTGGGTACTAAGGGAGTGGGCACCCAACGCCACCGATATATTCCTGATAGGCACATTCAATGATTGGCAACGGTTGGAAGCGTATCGCTTCAATCAGTTGGAGAATGGCGTCTGGGAGATAAATGTCCCGCTCAACAAGATGCGCCACGGTGACCTGTACAAGCTGCACGTCTCCTGGAAAGGAGGTTCCGGGGAACGGATCCCAGCATGGTGCCGGCGCGTGGTGCAAGACGAGCAGACCAAGATTTTTAGCGCGCAGGTGTGGGAGCCAGAAGAACGGTACCGCTTTAAGCACCTGGATTTTAAAGCCGACACCTCCCCCCTGCTCATATACGAAACGCACGTGGGAATGGCCACAGAAGAGGAGCGCGTTGGAACGTATAACGAGTTCAGGGAAAACGTGTTGCCCCGCGTAAAGAAAAACGGCTATAACGCGATCCAGGTGATGGCCATCCAGGAGCACCCCTACTACGGCTCATTTGGCTACCACGTGTCAAGTTTCTTTGCCCCCTCATCGCGCTGTGGCACACCTGAGGAGCTGAAAGCACTGATTGATACAGCCCACGAGATGGGGATTGCCGTCATCATGGACATCGTCCACTCGCACGCTGTGAAAAATGAAATCGAGGGTATCGCGTGTATTGATGGTACGCCTGACCTATACTTCCACAGCGACCCGGCACGACGCTACCATAGCGCGTGGGATTCGCTCTGCTTTGACTACGGGAAAGACGAGGTGCTGCACTTCTTGCTCTCAAACTGCAAGTATTGGCTGGAGGAGTTCAAGTTCGATGGGTTCCGCTTCGATGGAGTCACCTCGATGATATACTACAATCACGGGCTGGGACAGGCCTTTACCGAGTATGGCGACTACTACGACGGGGGGCAAGATGGGGACGCCATTTGCTACCTCACGCTGGCGAACCAGCTGATTCACGAGGTTAACCCCCACGCGGTCACCATCGCCGAAGAGGTGAGCGGGATGCCCGGCCTCGCGCTGGACATCGAATCGGGCGGGTATGGGTTCGATTACCGCATGGCGATGAATATACCCGACTTCTGGATCAAGATCATCAAGGAACAACGGGACGAGGAGTGGTCCACCTCCGCCATCTGGTGGGAGACCACCAACCGCCGGGCTGACGAAAAAACGATCTCCTACGCCGAGAGCCATGATCAGGCGTTGGTGGGCGACAAAACCATCATCTTCCGACTTATCGACGCTGATATGTACTGGCACATGTCGAAGTTGATGGAGAGCACCCTCACGGTAGACCGCGGTATCGCGCTGCACAAGATGATCAGGCTGGTCACCGCTACCACCATCAACGGGGGGTACCTCACCTTCATGGGCAACGAGTTTGGTCACCCCGAGTGGATCGATTTTCCCCGGGAGGGGAACAACTGGTCGTACAAGTACGCGCGGCGTCAATGGAGCCTGGTAGAGGATAGCAACCTGAAGTACCACTACCTGGGGGATTTCGACCGGGCGATGATCACATTAATGTGTTCGGTACCCGATTTTCAAGCCACCCCCCTTGTAAAGGCGTGGGACAAGGAGGACGACAACATCCTCGCGTATCTTCGCAAAGACCTCCTTTTCGTCTACAACTTTCACCCCAAGAAATCCTACAGCGATTACGGCATCCTGGTGCCTGAAGGGGAGTACGAGATGGTACTCGACACCGACGACAAGGCCTTCGGGGGCTTCGGCCGTAATGATGCATCGGTGCAGCACTTTACCCACTACGACGCGCTCTACGCGAAAGAGGATAAGGGGTGGCTTAAGCTATACCTGCCGGCACGAACGGCCATCGTGTTAAGAAAAAAATCGTGATGATCAAAAAGTCTAATATATGACGACAAAGGGTGAGACATTGTACCCGTTAAAGTTCCAGCCTATGCTGAAACCGGTTATTTGGGGAGGATCGGCCATCAGCCGCTTTAAGAACATCCAACCCGTACAGGAAGGCATTGGTGAGAGCTGGGAGGTTTCCGGCATGAAGGGAGAAGCGTCCGTGGTATCGAACGGATACCTCAAGGGCAAATCGTTAGAGGAGCTAATCATTGAACACCAGGGTTCCCTGTTGGGCGAAAGTATACACAAGCGATTTGAGGAAACCTTCCCCTTGCTAATCAAGCTTATAGACGCCCAGGAGGCGCTATCGATCCAGGTACACCCGGACGATAAGTTGGCGAAAGAGCGCCACGACTCGTTCGGGAAAACCGAGATGTGGTACGTGATACGGGCAACCCCGGGAGCTTATCTCTACTCGGGGTTTAAGCACTCCATAACTCCCGAGGAATACGTGGAAAAAGTGAACGACAACACCTTAACCGATGCCCTTCAACGGTATGAAGTGAAAGAGGGTGATGTTTTCTTTCTTCCCGCCGGGAGGGTGCACGCGATAGGTGCGGGCTGCTTTATGGCCGAGATACAACAGACCTCCAATATCACCTACCGGATTTTCGACTACAACCGGAAGGATGCGGCGGGAAAAACCCGTGAACTGCATACCGATTTAGCCAAGGACGCGATCGACTTCAGGGTGTACAATTCGTACCAAACGCACTACATCAGGGGAATGAACCAATCGGTAGAGCTGGTTACCTCTCCTTTTTTCACCACAAGCCTGCTAGAGCTTGACGAGTCCATAACGTGCGATTACAGGAACATCGACTCGTTCATCGTCTATATCTGCGTGAAGGGAAGCGCCACTTTAAAGGATGACAGGGGATACACTGTCGAAGCCACACGTGGGGAGTCAATACTTATCCCGGCAAATAGACAATGGATGGAGATCATGCCAGACGGGCACTGTACGCTACTCGAAACTCGCCCTTAATAGATTCATGGACACACGATAAAGAGAGGTCTGAAAATAGAGCGCAAATGAGCCTATGAAAGAATGAGAGGTATACTATTAGTCAATATTGGTAGCCCCGCGAGTTGCCACAAGGCCGATGTGAAAACATTTATCGGCGATATCCTGTCTGACCCGCTTGTAACAGGCAAGACGGAGTGGTGGTCGAAGTTTTTAGCGAGAAACATCATCGCCCCACTTTCCGCGACCGGCGTCGCCAAGAAATACCAACAACTGTGGCGAAGTGAAAAGCCACTTACTTTACCCCTACATTACCACACCAGGAGATTGGCTAAAGCGCTAGAGAAACTTAAAGGAGTCCCGGTAGAAATGGCCACACGGTACGGAGAACCCAATTTCACCTCGGCCGTGAAGGAACTGGAGCGAAAATGCCCCTTACTCCACGAGGTAATCGTGTTCCCACTCTACCCCCATTACGCTCAAGCCACCACGCGAACGACCATCGAAGAGATAGGACGTTTATTTTACAGCCGTCCCCACTCGTTCCGCCTCAAATTCGTAGCCCCCTATTACGACCACCCAGCATTTATCCATGCGCTAGCAACCCAGGCCACTCCTTACCTGAAGGAGATCGATCGACTTGTTTTCAGCTACCACAGCCTACCCGTGACACAAGTGGAAGCAGCCTGGAAGAAAGGGAAGGAGTATGACTACGTGTACCAGGTGAAGGAGACGGCCCGTCTCCTGTGCGAAAAAGCGGGATTCGATGCCAAGAAGGCACTGCTCTTTTATTCGTCGCAGCGGGGAAAGCATTGGTTGAAACCTTTTCTTAACACCGATATAGGTGATCTACCGGGTTTGGGGTGGAAAAGGGTCGCCGTGATGGCTCCCGGGTTCCCGGTCGATAACCTGGAAACGCTCTACGATGTGAACATCGAGGCGAGGGAGCTCTTTATGAACGCGGGGGGTGAGAAATTCTCGTTTATCCCCTCGCTAAACGATAGCACGGAGTGGGTGGAAGCGATTTGGGAGATAGTAAACTCCTGAATTCGACGTGTAAATTTTTAGTGGACGAGGCGCATATCCCGCGACATACGGCTCCCGTTATAACGATGCGTTTATCGCTTTAAGATCCACGCGTCAGAATAGTTCGGGTATTGAGCGTGTACCTCTTTCAGGTAGACCTTGGCGGCAGCCTCATCGGAAAACGATGCCACGTATACATCTATGCGACCAGCACGCTCCATCCAGCCGATATTGGTGAACCCGTTTTCGGTCAGCTCATCCGTCATTTTTTGTGCTGTCTGGGTACGACTAAACACCCCCAGGATAATGTAGTACTTAGGCGCATCTTCGCTAACAGAGTGGCTCCCCTCCCCTGCCATCGTGGTGGCCGGTTCAATCTGCCCGGGGGCGATATCGGCAGACAAACCGGTTTCTGCCGATGACACGGATTCAGCAACCGGGAGAATATCAGCAGCTGGGACAACTTCATCTTGTGAGGTAGTTTCAACCGATGCAGCACTTTCAACAGTCGGTGCAGCTTCAATCGACGAAGCCGTTCCTGCCGATGGAGCGACCTCCTCGGCCGTGGTTTCCAACTGCGCCCCATCTAATTCGGCCACCGGGCGTTGCACGGTGGTCGGCTTACCCCAAAACCACTCCGTTTCGGACAACATCCGGGCGGAATGTCGTCCCACGCTACTGTCACCAACCGGAAAGAACAGTAGCATAACCGCGATAACGGCCACGGCCGCCGCGCTTATGCTCGCGATACGGACTCTTTTGGGCCGCTCCTCGGATCTTGTCTCGAGACATAAGGGCACCACCTTGATCGCTGGACTGACTTCCTCACTCACTGCCAAGGGCTTCAACGCAACCTTAGACAAGCCAAAGAAAGCGGGCCGGTAAAAGGTTGTTGGGGTGTAGACGATGCGCTTGTCTTCGTGCATCGTGAACGAGCCCAGTGGTCCCAACTCGACTTCACGGTAATCATACAACCGGTGCTTGAGGTCACGCACCCCATTTTGGATCTCCAAGGTGGCCGAATCGAAGGTGAGCCGGTATGTTTTCATGTAGGATTGCGCCATCAACCCGTCGTTATAGGTAAGGTCACGGTTAAAAACCAGCTCGCAGGCAGGTGGTAGGATAGCCCCCCCCTCCCCTTCCCTGGAATGGACGGCGTTCACCACGAAACCACCAAAATCGGGGATAATCACGCAATTATGGTGATGCAACAGGAACTCGATATGAGACACAAGCCGATTCATACGACAAAGATAAAAAAAATGTGAAGAACTCGGCAGCAAAAAGGAAAAAAAATATTACCGCTGCACCTTGTCGCCCCAAGGGAGCTGACGTTTTCACCCGATACGCCGTCTCGGATACGGAGGAGTTATTACCGCTTCACCTTATCGGGATTACGGGATATGTAATCTTTCCAACTTTTGTAAGGTTTCTCTCCCCTTCCTATATCCGACTGGTAAAAGTGACAAAGGGCGGCCGCCAAGCCATCTGTAGCGTCTAGCTGGGGCAACATGTTCTCATCGGGTATATTCAATATCTTTTGCAACATGTAGGCCACTTGTTCTTTCGCGGCACGGCCATTCCCGGTAATCGCCATCTTTATCTTTAACGGGGCGTACTCGAAGATAGGAACATCGCGTGAGATAGCGGCCGCCATGGCTACCCCCTGCGCCCTTCCCAACTTGAGCATGCTTTGCACGTTCTTACCGTAAAAGGGTGCCTCAATGGCCAGCTCATCGGGCAGGTACTCCTCGATAAGCCCTACCACGCGTGCGTAAATCTTGGCCAACTTCAGGTAGTGATCATCGTACTTCCCTAACTGCATCACACCCATCGCCTCCATCGAAGGCTTGTTGTCGAGCACCCGTAAAATCCCGTACCCCATGACCGTGGTACCGGGGTCAATGCCCATGATGACTCGCTCTTTCTGCACGCTTCCTTTCAGCATAAATCCTCTTTAATCGTATGGCGAGTAAGACATCCAGTCAATCTCCACCTCGTAGGGATAAAGCGGCTTCTCAATGGAGTTTGGCCGGGTCACTACCGACCAGTAAGGCGTATGCCAGTAATTCAACCGGTAGCGCGTGGGGTTTGTCGGAATACCGGTAAAATGGGGGGTAGAACCTGAATAGTCCCATAATATCACCCGCTTACCCGTTGTTGGGTGAAGCATCCACCACACCAGCCGATCGGGATACCAATCGAAACCGTAGGTATAAAACCTGGCGGAGGCGTTGTAGTTTTCAATGGCTTCAATGGTTTCCGGCTGACTTTGCAATCCGTTAAGCGGTTCATCCTTACTGGCAGTAGCCGCTGATCTATAGGAGGTGTCGTATATAATCCCCTTAGCCATGTTGATGGTCCTACCAATTCGCTGCAGGTTCTCCTCGGTACCCGTGAAGGACCCAATATATATTATTTCGGGGTCTGCCAGCAACCATTCAAAATCAATTTCGCTCAACCCGAATACTTCATCCAAGTGGTAGGTGAAATAGCCGACCACCGCACCCACGTCGGGCTGTACCTTGGTGATATCCGGGATCCTCAACCGCGCGGAATAGGTACCGAAATGGGTAAACTTTTTGGATATAATCTCCGGGCCGCGTCCGGGACCGGCAGGATCCTCGGGATCGAACCTGTAAATCATCACTTTAGTTCCCTTTTCCGACAAGGAGACGCTGCCGGGGAAATACCTGAAATCGTCCTCCTCCGCCCGATTGTCGCGTCGCTGAATAAAGTAATCGGAGGTTGGCTCATCGAAGTTTTCGGTGAACTTCTCGTGAAACTCAACGTTGTCAAACGGTTTCGTTTGGGGCTGAGTTTGCTGACAACCGATTAGCAACACAATCGCGGATATAACGAATAAACAGTTTTTGTTTAACATAAGAAGATTACAAAACAGCAAACTGGAAATATCCACACCACCCATCCATGAAAGAAAAGCGTCGTGATGAGGTGTTTTCAGGTTTGCATTTTTTCTATTCGATTCTGTTGCAAATATAAACAAAATAGCTATCTTTGCAGCGTGAAAATCCCTTTGATTTTCCCTTTCGGGGAATTAGCTCAGTTGGCTAGAGCGTTTGACTGGCAGTCAAAAGGTCATCGGTTCGATTCCGATATTCTCCACTAAAAACTGATTATCCGACCATTATGATCAGGTGGTATAAATAAGGGTAGCTCTAAACGGCTACCCTTTATTTTTAATGAAAGTTTATCGCGTAAATAACACGTTAGCGTAAATTGTAATAAAAAGACAGTCATCTACTTAATTAAATTTTGTATGTTTGCACTATGTCAAGTGTTGAGATAAAAAATATTATTTTAGAGTCTTTAAGACAGTATAACCCGCTGTTTATTGGCTTGTTTTGTTCCTATGCAAGAAACGAACAAACTGATAATAGTGATATTGACATCCTTGTATCTTTCCAAAACGGAACTTCTTTGCTGAAACTTATTCGATTAGAAAATGAACTATCTGCTAGGCTTGGACACAAGGTTGATCTGATTACTGTAGGAGCGATTAAGAACAAACGTGTAAAAAACAATATTTTAAATGATCTTCAAATAAAATCTTTCAGGCATGAAGGATGATCTAGCATTCATTGAATGCATTTTGTTTTGTATTGACAAAATTCAGGAATACACGAAAGACCTGACTGGTGAAGGTTTCAATAATAGCGAGCTAAATTCAGGACGCTGTTATTCGAATATTGAAATAATTGGAGAGGCCACTAAGAAAATTTCAAAGGATTTGAAATCGCAATATCATGAAATTCCATGGAAAGAGATGTCTGGAATGAGAGATAAATTGATTCATGATTATTTCGGGGTTGACGTTGATGTTGTATGGAAGACAGTCAATGAAGATATTCCATATCTCAAATCACTTATTGAAAACATTGATAAATAAGCAACTCACGCTAACATGCGGTATACGCCATTTCCGCCTTAGCATTCTGATAATATACAAGTTGATAATGAAATTTGTATCTTTAGCGAACTACAATGAAAATTGAAGACATTTCATTATTTAAAAGAATTATGATATTTTTGTTGATTGTAAAACATTCGTGAACACCTATTCATTTGGGTATTTTTTATGAACTATTTCGTTAAGCCAAACGAGCAGAGGACAAGTTCACTTGGACTATGCCGTGGCCAGAAATAGCCTAACTTCAGTGAACTATTTCGTTAAGCCAAACGAGCAGAGGACAAGTTCACTTGGACTATGCCGTGGCCAGAAATAGTCTAACTTTAGTGAACTATTTCGTTAAGCCAAACGAGCAGAGGACAAGTTCACTTGGACTATGCCGTGGCGAGAAATAGCCTAACTTCAGTGAACTATTTCGTTAAGCCAAACGAGCAGAGGACAAGTTCACTTGGACTATGCCGTGGCCAGAAATAGTCTATTTTTAATAAAGGTTTATCGCGCAAATAACAGGTTAGCACCAATTAAAACAAAACCATGACAAATATGTTATCATGACAAGATTAATGTTATTTATAGGAATAGTCTTTGCAATCCAATGCTTTGGACAAACGCCAAGGAAAAATTCATTACTTGTTGCTGAGTATCAAAAAAATGAAGAAGGAGTTGGGAACTACGCTCACCTTGTAAGTTATAACTTTATAGCGGGAAAATTAACGTCAAAGGACACAGTATTTTCAGCGCCTACAACTAAAGGTCAACACCAAGGGCCATATATTCGATATGATCAAGGTCGTAACTTTGTTTACCAAAACAGGTATGTTATTTCAGGGATTGGTAACGTAATTGATGTTCAAACTAAATCATTGGTAATGGAGGAAAGGGACCATTTCATTGAAACCCGAGGCGATAGTATAATTTTTCACAGGAATAATGGTGATACAGGAGCCGGCTATCTGATTTGTGACCTGAAAAATCGGACTTATGATTTTGTAAAGGACAGAAATTTTCTAATCGTTAAAGGTCTAAACTCACCAAATCATAAAATGGGACTTGCAATTGACAAATCCAAAATCCCCTATAAAATAGCCCTTTATGACCAAGATAATAAAAAAGAGGTAATAGTTAATAATTGTGGCGCAGGAACTTTATTATCTACATACTCATCAACATTACCCAATGTACCTTTACATTGGATCAATAACCATGATTTTTTGTATGCAACTTATAGTTCTCCAGGTCATAGAATGGATGGCGAAATTGCAACAGTAACTATCCATCAGGTAAACATTGATACAAAAAATTCCGAGATAGTTGCAAAAATAGACTCCGTACCGGCAGCTATATCGAATTCCGGTTTTTCAACAAACCCGGAACAGAAAATAATATTCTATTGTTCAAAAGGACAATTTGTAATAGATCATAAAGAAAAAACAGCAACAGCTATCACTATGAGTTCCGTTGGCAATGACTTCTCGATTGAGAATAACATTAACGAAGAATATGGTAGTATTATAAGATTTCAAGAGAAAGAAATTGGACGAGTTTGGTGCATCTATTCTAAGGCAAGAACAACGACCGGATTCCTAGCCGTTGAATATGGAGAAATAGGTTCAAATTTAGGATATCCTAAAGGTGTAAAAGTTTGGAATGACGAAACTAAAGAGTGGTTTAATATAGATATACCATGGTTGTCAGCACTTATCGGTTGGATTGAAAATTAAATATACTTGGCGCTAACAGGTGATATGAAAAAATAGCTAAAGAGGGGTTAGACGCGTATAAAAGTGGCTTTTGCATAGACCTATGAACAAATTAAAGCAATATCGTAAAGTAGCCTGCCTTATTGTAATCACTATTTGTTTTGCTAGTAACGGATGGGCACAATCGGAAAGTGAATGGGAAGATTTTTGTATTAAAGTCTGTGACTACGATTATGAAGATATGCCCATTGATCCATACCCTGAATCGAACATATTTGATGGTGATGTTAAAACCTGCTGGGTATGTGGCTCATATAAAGACAACAACCCTGAAAGTGTGCATTTACAGATGCCCCATAGCGATAAGGTATATGTTGGTGTTTTTACCGGATACGGAAAGAGCCAGGCGCTGTTTTATCAAAATGCCCGCCCCAATAAAATACGATTATCGGTTTATGCAACTGTTCATCCCAAAGGACATGTTTCTGAAATTGCCGATGGATATAAAGGGCTTAAATTCCCGCGCGAACAAATTGTAACATTAGTCGATACTTTTGGTATTCAAAAATTTGAATTGGATTTTTCGCGAAAAGAACTGAATGAATTCAGCAAGGAGGTATATCGGCAGGCACGGTCATATTTTGAGTCACCCATACTCGATTCCTGTTTTTTTGTAAAAATCGATATATTAGAATCATTGCCGGGGACTAAATATGATGACATCTGTATCTCGGAACTCTTCTTAACCGGAGAAAAGTGCACACTAAATAGCTCAACTCCATTAACACCAATAAAAAATGTTTACATAAACCAGGCCGAAAACAGCCTTTTAACTGATGACGATCAAAATCAAGGTATGGTAATTTATCACGATCCACTATCGGTTTTACAGCTTGTCGATGTATCAGCCGATAATAAATGGGCCATTGTAATATCGATGCCGGCTGAGGTTGGCGAGGGACGGGTTGAAACATTTTATCAACTTGTAAACATACCGGACCGGAAAATTGTCAATGATGAGATTGAGGAATGCACAGGTAATTATCTGTCAGGAAGTGAATTAACTTTTGAAATCAATGCCGGCGGGCAGCTAATGTTAACATACAGGGCTAATGATGACGAATATTATAGCATCGTGCTAAATTGACATCGATTGTAAAACAAATTTAGATATTGAACCAATTAACAATAGTAAAACCCAATTTTTTCACATAATCTGTAAATTTATTTGTGATTTTTTTGAATTTTCATAGGAATTGTATAGTTTTACGAAATATGCGCGAACTTTGGACTAAGTTCCTGTAATTAGTGAATTTATCTTGAAAATCCACCTTCTTTGAAGGTGCCAATGTTCTTTTAGGTTTTACCTGTTTTTTGTTTCTTTGTTTGATGTCAAAATACAAAAAACAAAGTCATGTAATTTGGAACTGCCAGTATCATATCTTCTGGTGTCCAAAATCGTTTTAGTGTACTAACCAGTTTTATAAAAAGCTGGTTGAGTGTGATATTCTTCTTTTATGTTAGTGAAAAGGCTGTATTATTGATGAATTCAACGTTCAGCCAGACCACTTTCACTTAATTGTTTCGATCCCTCTAAAAGTTTCCGTTTACAGAGTGTGCAGGCTATGCCTGAATTCTTCGTTTTTAACAAATCCACCTTCTAAGAAGATGGTCGTTTAATTATTTTTTTTGCCATGAAAAGTAAAATAACAGCGTGAAGTCCAAAAATCAATATCCATTATTGACAATTATATTTATGGCATTATCATTTATTGTAGTTTCCATTTCTTTCACCGAAACTGATGCGAATTAATACGTATAATTTTTAATTAAAATATAGGAGGAATAATTATGAGAAATCTTAAAAAATTCAAATTGAAGGTCGTGATTATTATTAGTCTATTCTCACTGGTCGCATGTTCACAGGTTGAGAATGTAGCTACAGACGTAGCTAAGGAGGTATTATACGCGTACAAAAACAAAGATGTTGAATTGCTTAAAAAGAACGCCTCAGGAATTATAAAACACGCAATCTCTCCAAGTTATTTCGAAGATAAAAGCGTACGGGATGATGCAAAAGCTATTAATGAATGGGATGGTACTATAAAAGAAGTGCGTTATGATACCGACAATATAATGGGCAAAAAAATGGTTTTGGCTACAGCATATTACGCTGATGCAGGACCGGACCAGATTTATGCTGTCATGTTGTCAAGCTTAGATAATGGGAAAAACTGGGTTTTTATAGGTACTGGCTTGGGTAAATTAACAAAAGAAGAATTTAAACAATTAAGCAAAACCATACCTGTCGAGGGAACGAAAAAAGAATCAAAAACAGCGACAACTTTCTCAGCCGAGTTGGCCAATGGTGATACTTTTGATAATATCAGTGAGGAAAAAATGGTTGAATGTATCAATAGCCTTGACGATGATAATTTCTTTATTATTCTGAAGAACAAAGAGGATTTTATTCAAGCCGCATTTTCCGATGGTGCTTTTGTAGTTCAGTATAAAGAGGATGGGAAACAATTTTCTGCTGAAAAGGTGCTTACAAAAGAGGAGACCATCCAACTGTTTAAAGATTACTACCAAGGGAAAGATAATTGGAAAACAGAGATTGTCTGGGTGGACTTTTAATGCAAAAATAATAACAGTGAAAAAGTCCTATCTGCGTTCCAAAGCCGTATTACTCACCAAGATACTCATAGTGAGTATAGCATTTTTATTCACTTCGTGCTATTCCAATTATTTGACAATGGATTACCTAATGCATCATGGTGCTGCTTGGAACGATAATCATACAAAAGTAGCTTTTTTAGCCTCAAAAATGGCCTACCGTAACGCGAAAGGTATCGCCGCTTTCCCCGATGGGGGAAAATCCAAGTATTTAATAGCGGATGTTGGACTTTATGTTTATGATTGCGAAAACGAATCACTTGAGAAGCTAATTACCTTTAGTGACCTAACAAGTTGGTTAGGTCCGTGGAGAGCAAAATGGAGTGTAACATTAGCGCTAACCGACACCATGGTTTGCTACTTGATATCTCCAGTTCCAAATTGGGACTGGTGGATTGAAACTGCCAGCACCCCAGAAGCCCAACAATTTATAAAATCGTTAAGGGAAAAATATGGGCAGCCCCGTGCATTTCATATATATACCGAAACTGATACAGCTATTGATTCTACGACTTTCAATAATCTTCTTATCGAATCGGAGAAATGCGATCTGACTTCGCTCGGTAGACTACTTTCAAAAGTTCCTTTGGCCGATTGGGGACTGAAGCTACAGGAAATATATCCCAAATCGGATAGGAAATATATTATAGAAACGATTCACCTGTACAATACATCAAGCGCAACCCGACGGGCTGTAGTGGAGCAGATAATAGCAAAAAAAAGTAAAGCTAAGATTGAGTCGATACTCAAAGAAATGGATGATTACAAAAATAGTCTCGAAGAACCTTGGAAGAGCATATACGAACAAAAATCAAAGGATATCTATGAACAAATTAGAGCATTATTGTAAAGTGGTTTACCTTATTGTGTTTGCCTCGCATAACTAGCTGTGATACAGTGTATTGTTTTAAATTGCAAATTTTGTATGCTGCGACGCTACGTTTTTTTGTGGGTGATGCTTGTTCTGCACATGCAATGCGATAGCCCCGCCCTCTAATAAATATCAATTTAAATAATACGGAATAATGGAGCAAAATTTTTTTCAACATGTCGCGTTAGCTATTATAGCTATGGTAGCATGCGGTTTTGATACAGTGGCGCAACAAGTTCCTAGTGAGCAACATCTCACCTTTACGCTACCCAGTGGACAGCGCTTTAAGATGGTGTACGTGGAAGGTGGTACGTTTGTTATGGGTTGCACCCCAGAGCAGGGCGACCAGTGTAACAGCGATGAGCTCCCTGCGCATAATGTAACCCTTAGCAGCTACTACATGGCCGAGTACGAGGTAACGCAGGAGCTGTGGCAAGCGGTGATGGGTACTTCTATTTATGAACAACAGCGTAAGGCTGAAAGAAGATCCACCTACGGTGTGGGCGACAACCACGCAATGTACTACATTAATTATACGGACTGTGAGGAATTCTGCGACAGGCTTAATGAGCTGCTCCGTGACCACCTCCCTCAGGGCTTTAAGTTTGGGCTGCCCACCGAGGCGCAGTGGGAGTACGCGGCGCGCAGTGGCGTAAAGGCCAAGCACACCATCTACGCGGGTAGCGACCACATAGACGAGGTGGCGTGGTATGGAGAGAATAGAAGCGGTGGCGTTAAGCCCGTGGGTTTAAAGAATCCCAACGAGCTGGGCCTATACGATATGAGCGGCAATGTGTGGGAGTGGTGCGCCGACCAGTATTCGCGCAGCTACTACAGTAGCAGTCCGCAGCAGGACCCTGAAAACCTCTCAGAAGGTTCTTACTGCGTGATTCGTGGTGGCGGCTGGTACAGCGATGCGTCGATTTGTCGGGTGTCTAGTCGCTGCTACGATGCGCTTAGCAATCGCTATTACTTTGTTGGCTTCCGCTTGGCCCTAGTTCGATAACAACATTTCTGGCCTGCAAGTTTTGAGTTCAAGCAGGCAAGGGGTGGTGTGGCGCAGTAAGCACAGGGCGGTGAGGGACGAGCCGTGAGGGGAATTAGTTCTTTGCTCTGCAAAGCGGTAAGCAACAGAAAACGGGGATCAATAAACTAAGGTCAAGTAAAGAGCACTGTATGCATTACTTTGAATAAAAAAAATATTAATTTTTAAAACGAAAAGCTATGAAAACTAAATCATTTATTCTTATCGCTCTACTTGTAGCCGCTTTTTCATTTCCGGCGGAAGCACAAGTAAAAGTAAAAGTAAGTGCTAAAGGACTTCTAAATGCAGTAGCAAAAGAAGCCGAGAAAGCAGAGGCGTCGGCAACTGAGAAAGAAGGAACGAGGACAACTGAGAAAGAAGGAACGACGGCAACCGAGAAGCCAGAGGCGTCGACAACCGGAACACCCCAAACGCCGAAAACTTATGAAAAATTAATTATCCCTATATATTCAGGAAGCAAGATTCGGGATGACTATAAAATCGGTTTTGAAGAGTTGCCTGTAATTATTAATGATTCTACAGTTCGAAATGTTGAGGGTTATATAAGACGCCTTTTTTGTAGTGCTCCGGAGGGACGTTCTCAACTGGAAGTAAGAAGAAACTACGAAAATGCCATTAAAGAAAGTGGCGGGTCAATATTGTTTATAAACCGTAATCCACAAGCAATTAGAATAAAGGGTAATAGATTTAAAGATATTTTCTTAAAACACAGGACGAATCGTAATGCTTATGAAGATATGGTTTTCCCCAATTATGTCACAGAATACTTGTTAGGAAAGCTAAGCACAACGGATAAAGATGTTTATGTTATTATCGCTGTAGGTCACGCAGGTTCGTCGAAAGGTACATATTATGAGATTATTACCGTAGAAACTGAGCCTATGGAAATTGGAATGGTAACTGCAGCAAATATAGGAGAAGGGCTATCAACATCGGGACGCATAGCCATTTATGATATCTTTTTTGATACGGGGCAATCCGAAGTAAAACCGGAATCTGCCGATGCGTTGAAAGCCATTGCCGAATACCTGAATGCCAATGAAACTCAAAAAGTAGTAATAGTGGGGCATACGGACAACATAGGTGATTTTGATATGAATATAACTCTTTCACAGGAGCGGGCAAATGCGGTAATGGAAAAACTGATATCCGAATATGGTGTCAATAGAGAACAACTCAAACCATTCGGCGTAGGTCCCGTTTCTCCTGTTGCAAGCAACTCCACAGAAGAGGGTAGAGCCCAGAACAGGCGTGTTGAAATAGTAGAACAATAATTACTGCTGCCAACAAAATTAGCGATTTGATGGTTGTTCCACTGTTGGAACGCTCCGCGAAATTGCCGACGCCCGCGAAGTCCATATATCGGAATTATTCATTAATCCCGATAAAGTCACGTCAATTATTTGCCCTAATTGAAAAACAAAAATATTTATTGATGTCAAAAAGTAGGTAATTATATGTGTTTTACAATATCCGTTGAGAAAAAAGTCAAGGAGGCCATTAAAGATTACCTTACATCAAATGAAGGTGTCCAAATGGAGTTCGATTTTGATGATGACTTTTATCTTGTTTCGGGTTTCTCTCATCCAAAGTTGCCGATTATAAAACAAGCATCCATTACACTATCGGAATGGGGCTTAATCCCCTCGTTTGCCTTTAATAGCGACTTTGCAAATGAGATGCAAGCCAAAACTTTAAACGCTCGCTCTGATAAAATACACGAAACACGATCATACAAAAAACCGATTATTTCTCAACGTTGCATTTTAGTTGTGGATGGATTTTTCGAATCGCAAGACGTGAACGGGAAGAAATTCCCGCATTACATCTATCCTGCGGATGGAAATGTTTTTTATCTCGGGTGCATTTATAATTTGTGGACTAATAAGGAGACTGGAGAAGTGAGAGACACGTTTTCCATCATTACAACCGATGCGAATATATTAATGTCAAGAATCCCCAACCTTAAAAAACGAATGCCGTTAATCCTACATCCTGAAGATATTGCCGACTGGATTAATCCCGAAACTCCTATCGAAAAAATAAACAGATTGATGGTCCCGTTTAATGATAATGAAATGGCCGCTCACTCCATTTCAAAAAATGCAAATAAGAGTTGGGAAATGAGAAATTATCCTGAAATCAAAAACGAAGTAAAATATCCTGAATTAATCGAGAATACCAAGCGGTTTCATCAACTTTTTGGAATGTTATTGTGAGATTAAAAGAATTATGATATTTTTGTTGAAAGTGGAACATTCGAAAACGCCTATTGATTCGGATGTGTTATACGAACTATTTCGTTAAGCCAAACGAGCAGAGGACAAGTTCACTTGGACTATGCCGTGGCGAGAAATAGTCTATTTTTAATGAAAGTTTGTTGCGTAAATAACACGTTAGCTGCAAGCGGGAATCACGTAATATTATTCCCAACATGTTACGTATATTAAAATAATTACGTATATTTGCAGTAAGTAAATTACGTAGAGATGAACACAAAACTTACACTCAATGTAGACAGCGTATTAGTCCAGAAGGCTAAATCATACGCAAAAGATAAAGGGCGGAGCCTTTCTGACCTGGTAGAATCGTATTTTAAAGCTTTAACACATAGAAAAGCTATCAGTGATAATGAGTTGACTCCAAAAGTAAGATCATTACACGGCTCATTTAAGGTGCCTCAAAACTTTGATTATAAGAAAGAATTATCAAATCAACTGACCAATAAATACCTCTAGAATGAAAAATGTATTTATTGACACAGATGTCATTGTTGACTTTCTCACTGACAGAAAGCCCTTTTCACTTGAATCTGCAAAAATATTTTCATTAATAGATCAGAAGAAAATCAGGGGTTGTGTTTCGGCACTCTCATTCAGCAACCTCTATTATGTTCTCAGGAAATTTGGATCCCGCAAAAAAGTGATAAGCAGCCTTCAGGAATTATCCGAACTGGTTGATATTTTGAAAGTTGATAGTAACATAATAAAGTCTGCTCTTATCTCAGATTTTAAAGACTTTGAGGATTCCATTCAATATTTTGCAGCTCAAGAACATAAAAAGATAGACAGCATAATCACAAGAAATATTAAAGACTACAAGGATAGTTCTCTGCCAGTAATGACACCTGAAATATTCCTAGTCATATTTGAAAACACCGCCAGCAGCTAACAGGTCGGTATATTTCATTTGCTTGTCATGGTTTTTGCTCCTTACCTATAACATGACGTATAAAAAGATAAATTACTAATCCCCAGTATGTTTTGTTCTGCGCCGTGAAAGCAAAAACCACACCAGCCCTCCTGGCATCGGGCACACAAACAAAACATACCGCCGACCGTTAAGCATAATACTGAAATACTGTGAATAAATTTCCAATTATTTTGACAAAAGAATTAGACCCAAAGAAAAGATTCTGCTATAATGGAAAACCTCTCGATTTCTCAATTTTTGCTTGCTCCATCATAAAGATCAAAATACAATTAATCCTATGGATTTGAGTCAATGGACATTTTATATAGTATTGACGGAGGAAATTAAGAGTCTGCTCCGAAAACTCCAAAAGCCAACTTTGACAACCTGCAACTTGCTAAAAATCAATGGGCATTTAGGGGATTTTTCAACAAAATAGACTTTTCGTAGGGGACTCAATTAATCAAACTTGCAAAAGTCAATTGAGTGTTGGAATTTCAACCTTAGAACGATTAAGACATATAAAAACTGATTTTATCGGTATTAAACAGAGCTATCTAAAAGCAATAAAAGCAATAAAAACAATAAACACAATGCAGAACACACGATATATTTAATGCCGCTGATACTGCTATCAAGAAAATAATAACTATGAAAAGACGGGAACAATAACAAACCAATAATATGAACCGCAACACTAATCATTCTGCCGAACGCTATTCACCATTAACACCCTGATTCATGGAAAAATATATATGGTCATCATTAAATGCATTACAAATCGGCAAATACGCTGAGCACAGATCAGTTTGCTCCCATCCATTGTACTACATCACTCTCCACGTTGTTTTCCCCCACGCACGTTACCGTGTATAGATAAACGGTTTCGTCAGAATTAACCGAATCGAAATAGGAAGTTTGGTCTGTTTTTAACGTTGTCAATAGTTTTGGCGGCTCATTTTCCTGTACCCGATAGACGTTGTATCCCGCGATGTTTTCCTGTCCCGTTTTTTCCCATGCCAGCTGGTAGCCACCGGTGGTTTTGTGTACTTGCAGCGAATGAATGGAAATTGGCTTGACAACCGGCACATGGCAGGTAGAGCTCACCGAGGGGGCGCTTTCCAGCCCATGCAACCCTCGCGAGATTACCCGGTACTCGTAGGTTTCGCCCTCTTTTATGGCCGTGTCTTCGTAGTAGTTGAGCAATATTTTATCCGTTTCGATGGGCAAGAATTGGACACTGTCGGTTGTTTCAGCGGTACTTAACACTCTTCGTTCCAACCGGTAACCGACCACGTTGTTATCCACTTCATCCACCGTAGTCCATCTTACCCAAATCCGCCCATCCAAAAATATCGTACTCAGATTGAGGGGTGTACTCAGGTTGATGTTCCTTTTCGGATTCACGTATACCGTGTCCGAAAGGGGGCTGATATCGAAACTGCTGTTTTCTGATTTCACGGCATAGGCCAATGTCGTACTGTTTACATTATCTACCGAATCGATATAGGTAACCAACACGCTGTCAGAGACAAACGCCTCGCCAACCTGCCGTAAGTCCACGCTATCCGCATCGGAACGCAAAATGTAATAAGCCTTGGTATCATCATCGGGCTTAGACCAGGTCAGGTGAACCACCCCCTCGCCTATTTCGGCTTTCAAGTCATTAGGGGCAGAGGCTTTTTTCGTTCCATCCAACCAACCCATCACGTTTACACTCTGTGGACTTTTTCCGTAGGCGTTATTAATCACCACTTTATAGTAGTAGATGATGTTTGGCTGCACATCTTCATCGATAAAACAGGTGTCATTCGGAGAAACACTGATCAGGTAATCGTGTTCCTTCTTCTCTTCATCGCTCTTATAAATATCGATGCTTCGCAGGTACTCCGGCTTTTCGAATTTCCACGAGAGTTTTATGCCGTTTTCCACCCCCCTGGCTTTTAATCCTTCCAACACGGTTTCGGATTTATTGATCAAGTTGGTAACGCGAATAGTATCGGAGGTTTGCCCGGGGTTTCCATACACGTCGTAGGGCTGTAGGTAGTACAACACGATGCCTTTTTTCAACACGCTCCTATCCACGGCTATGGCTTCGAACGAGCCGTCATCGTTACCTATGAACCCGACCAATTCTGTCAGCGGAGCGAAATCCGACTGCAGGTAATAGCTTCGAAAAATCTTGGCAACATACATATCCTGCCTATCACCAATGGTGTAGACTATATTTACACGCTCTTCTTGCGCTTCGTACTCTTTGGTTTTAATCAGGTAGTCCATTTTTCGTGCAGACGGGTACTTGATCGCCGGTACGAGTTGTTCCGTTGGTTTCTGATTGGCCTTTAGCATAACCACCTTGTATTCATACCGTTTTCCTTTTTCAGCCGTAGCGTCGTACCACGTTACGCCAAGCGCTTCGCGATACATGGGCAGCATGCCGTACAGCGGTATGGAGTCAACATTGCCGTATTGATTGATGATCCCCCATACCGCCATTTTTATCGAATCGGCAGGAAACTCATATACAGGATTATGGGCGTTGGCTTCCTTCACCTTATTGAAAAAGCGGTCAAACTGGTTTTCTGCTGAAATAAGCGCTTTCTCTTCCCACGCTTTGGCGCCTGACGCCCGGCGATGTACCTGATAGGCAAAATCTCGCGGGATCTGATTGCCACAGTTGACGTAAATTCCCTCGGGTCCGGCTACCGCGTTGGGATATGATTGCTGTCCCCACAGCAGTGGCTGGCAACAGAACAAAGCAATAAATGCAAGTAGTATATGTTTCATCATTATATTTAGTTGTGAGCTTGCCTGTCCAGGACAGGAAATCGTTTCGTTAGTTTTTGCATTAATGATTCATCTTTTTCAACGCTGGGTGGCAGGGAAAGTATAGTTTCCCTGCCACCCGTGCGTTGTCTTAATCACAAGGATCGTCTTTTACCGCTTCTATTTGGCAGCTCGATGCCATCTCACACGGTCCTTTACCAATTGAAGGTTTGTGAATACGCGGCATCATTGATGAACCTTTCAGGTCAATTTCCCCGGTTAACCCGGCATGAAAAGCAAACGATTTGCCTACCTCGAGAAGCGGTTCGCATTCAAATGTAAAGGGATTAGGAACTCCTTGTTTTATGCACCCACCGAAGGCAATATCACCACAAACCGTTAGTCGAGCAGTGTATGGAGAATTGAGTTTCAAAGCGGTCTCTCCCTTGATGGTAGCTTTGGCATGCGCGCTAATGCTGGTGCAGGTAATGGCATCCAGGTAAGCAGCTGCATTGGCATATATCATAGCAGAGAAGCCAAGCTCGTTATTGCCGGGCTGGAACGTTCCAAAGACACTCGCTTCGGCAGACACGTCGAACATAACCCCACCGCTGGCAATTCCCGGTACTTCGAATTCGTAATCGAATGTTACAAACGGCACCGCGATAGCTCCCAGCGCGTAGAATCCGCGGAACGAATCGCCCGTGAAGCCGCAGGGTATCTCGTTGCGTGCCGAGTACTGCAGGATGCCCTGCCAAACATGATCCGGGATTTTCTTATCGTAGTAGCCGAGTAGGAATCCGGCGTTTATCTTCCCGAACGGGGAGGTCTGCATGGTTCCCGCTGCCGAGAAATAGAATCCCGGTCGCCCGACCGCCATCTTTAACACGCCACCGAATTTCACGCCGGCAATGTTTTGGTCGACCAATGTCATATCGCCGACCAGTTCCTGGCTGGCATAGTCGTACCTAAAGACGAATCCGGTTAAACCCTGATCTTTTTGCCCTCCGGTTTGCGGATCTATGTTGGTACCCACCAAATCGATGCTTTGGTCGGATACACTCAGGTCGGTACGCAGTTCTCCTTGTAACACGAAGTAGAGGGGATTGGAGCCGAACCCGCTCTTTTGGCCGTACGTGTCGGAGGGGATCAGTTTCATCCGCAGCAAATCCCAGTTGTTGTCTACAACTTTCATATCGGCTTTATCCACCAGGAACTCGGGTTCACCGGGTGCAGTGCCACCAAGACGAATAGATTGGGGCTTTTTAGGATCTTCGCGTTCCAGCCAGATGCGGTAGTTGTTCGCGCTTTCGCGTTTCTTGGTAACGACTACACGAATAGGTTCCAGATGCCCGGGTTCTTCGATGGTGCCATGCAGTTTCACAAGCCCATCGGAAATCAGTTGCTTATCCGTTTCCCGGCGTGACATTAACGATTTGAAAGTACCCACCCTCGTGAAACGCACATCGCTTGTTCCGAGTTCCAAGTTCAGTCTCCCGCCCTTTTTCTTGTAAGTCAACTTGTAATTGATATTAGAATCGACAAGCGGGATGCCGTAATCAATGGCCCCGTCGATATTAAATTCGTTGTCGTACGAATTGATGGTGAACGGTAGAAAATCTACCACATCGTACAAGCGCATTACTTTGCTATTGAGCGAGAAACCCATAACATCCTCACCGTTACTGATAAGCTTGATGGACTGGAACTCCAGTGGATGGGTAAATCCCGGCAAGTTCTTGATACTCCCCACGGGCTTGGTGCCCCCGTCGTTTCGCAAGAAGAGCATCAGGTGTGCTCCCATGTCGCTACCGCACCTGGAATCAACCCCGAACTGAACGTCAGTCCCCGGGGCAATATCTATGTATGCCACTCCCTTACCCAACGGCAGTTTGGTCACATCAAAATCGCTCAACAAGAACGTCGTTTTATTCAAGATAAAGTTTTTAGCGGGGATGTCTAATCTGCCGGTACGCACCAAAACGTCTTTGGAGGCGATTCCGCCTTGCTTCACGTCTATGTTGCAATTTTTTACATCGATGATCCAGTTTTCGAACTTAACGGAAAGATCTTTCAAGGTTATCCCCTCTTCGTTTACCTTATCGGGCGTTATCTTGATGTCTGGCAGCTCGATCCGTATGGTGTCTTCGCGTATACCCTTGAACAGCGGGTTGAGAAACCACACATCGGGTTTGAGGGTGATGACTCCATCCGGCAACAATCGGCTGGAAGCCAGGGGCGAGACGGCATCGAATTCGATAAACGAGAATCTCACCGGGTTCCCGTTCCTATCGTGGACCCCGTACGTATGTCCTTTACCCGATCCCACCGATTTCTGCCAATCTTCCATCTTGCTTTTATCCAGGTAGCTCTTGATGGAGGTAACTTTCCCGGTCGGCTTGTTATTATCTAAGTCGCTGATAAAGAACTGATCTTTATTGAACGTGAAGTTCACGCTCGAGAAGCTGAACGAGGAGGCCTCTACCCGTGCTTTGGAGCGGATGAAACCGCCGGTAACACCGTCTTTGGCTATTTTGAGGAACTCTTCGCCGTCGTTTTCCAAGCGCACGGCGTAGTTGTTCTCGCCAGCGTTGAGTTTCACGTTCATCCATTTCATATCCACGCTGAAAGCGGCATCGGCTGCCTCGAAGTAGGGTCTTCCCTTTTCGTCTTTTGCCGAATCATTGATTTTGACTTTCAAATCGGTGAAAGCGGGACTTTGATCGATACTCTCTTTCATTTCAAACTTGCCGGGCACCTCTTCCAGGTGCAGCTTACCGGTAATTCTGAACGCTCCCCCGCCATCCTCTTTCACGTTGGTAACGGTGACTTTGAAGCCGTGTAGCGATTTGATGTTGGCTTTGTCGAACCATTCAAGGTCGAAGTCGGCAACGCCACTCCCATCCATTGCCTCAAACGACAGCTCCCTTTTTTGGCCTATCAGGTTGTTGAACTCGGAGTCATCCTTGGGCGCACCACAATGCACGGTAGCGTTATATGTTTTGGTGGATGTTTTCACCGGTTTTATACCCCGCAGGGTATACTTCCCGTCGCTGTCGGTTTTTGTTTCGCGCTTGTTGCTCCCGTTCATCACCCACAGTTGCGCGTTGGGCACCGGTTTGCCATCGGTCGTCACCTCACCGCTTACCGTAGCACCTTTCGGCAGCCATACGGTATAGGTAATCATCTCCTTGCTGTCCCGGTTGGTCAACTCGCCGACGGCAGCGATGTATTCGGAGTCGTCGGGCGGGATTATTTCGTAATGAAAATTGTAATCCGCGTTTTTGAACACAAATTCGGCAACGCCATTCTCGTCGGTTATCACTTCATTCTTGCTGCCGGGAATGTCAAGTTTTACCGTTACGCCTGGAATACCGGGGGGAACGAACGTCAGGAGTCCGCCCATATAAGGACGTACCACGATGCGGATGCGGTGCAGGCGCTCTTTCACTACCACCTTACCCACGTTGTACTCGCCTTCGGGCATTGCCGGTAGCAAGATGGTGTCGGGGAAGAAGTTCAGGTCTTTGGGCATCACGAACAGCGTATCGGTATAACCCGAGGGAGCGTGAACTTTAAACCAGTTATTGCCTACAGAACTTAATGTAGGCGTTTTTTTGTCAAAGGAATGTCCAATTTTCATCACACCACACTCTGAGCCTAACGGCGGCGATATGGTCTCAACTGCTTTACTGCGTGTTGTCCGGACGATGGCTTCCTGTCCATTTTCATGCTCATCCATCACGCAGCCCGTAACCCATCCGTTGGGACGCATCAATATTTGCGGAAAATGAATTTGCTGACCCATTTTGGGCTTCAAAGGCTGAGCGGGGAACCAGGTATTGGATGTTTTATTCTCTACTTTACCTTTCCCCTCTTCTTGGTATAAGGCCAAGGTATATCCTTTTGCTTCGACATAAAGCTGGTAATTGGCATCACTGTAAGATTCAAAGAAATTGTCTCCATAATAGTTCGAGTCCGACTTTTTCTTATACTCGTAACTTGGAATCAGGTTGGTAAATTTAAAATAGCCATTTCCATCGGCTTGAGAGATATTTCGGGTTTGCACCCGATCTTTTGCTTCGAAAGCTGAATTAGGAACGTTATACACTTTCACACCCTCTTCGGTGCTTTCATGGCGTTTGCTCCAGGTTTTATAGTCATATCTCAGACTTACCACCCCTTTCTCTACCGAACGCTCGGCGTTTTCGGCATCCAGTACACGACCCGAGATGATGGGGTTTTTGGGGATGAGACGAACTTTGATTTCAAATTCGGGGGCCTTATGATTTTTATCCGCGTAGCGGAAAGTTGCCGCGAATTTTGCATCGATGAAAATTTCAGCAGGAAATTGAACATCATCTAGTTTAGGTTCGGGTCCGAACCACTTTTCTAAATCTTCCTTACTGGCATTTATATTGAATTGATCATCTTTTGCCCTATCATGCCACGATTTATACTCAATGTCAAAATATCCTCTCCTGATTTTGTTCTCTTTTGCCTGGTAATCTTTCGGGTATTTTTCAGAGAACTGATTGTATGCATGTTCCCCCATATCATCGCTGGTAGCAACCATTATTCGAAGATCGTTAACATCAACAGAACCTTCCCTTACAGGGTAACCACGAGTTTCATATTTTGTTCGGTGCTTGACCACACTAAACAGGCATCCTTTCGCATCATTCACCGTCTGTTTTTCATCTACGTACACCCCTTTCGATTCACCGCTATAATACTGGTTCCTCAAGATTCTTACTTCTGCCTTTTTTATCACATCACCCGCGTCTGGAAGTCGTTTATCATCGGGGTCACCTATCGGTATTACACGCAGTTTATACGTGTTAATCAGCGTTTTAAATGGCTTAAAGTAAACAGTTTCGCGGTTTGGTAAAATGTTGATATCTTCATTGGGATTTAACCAAAGCTCTTTTTTGCTGTTATTGACAACCAATCTTACCGTTCGGGTTACTATGGCATTGGGCTTTAGCCCGGCGGGTATACCCCAATCCTTGGCACTCTTGGAGATGCAAGAATCAATCATGGCAAAATTCTTAAACTCGAAATTGCCTTTGTCGTCTGTTTTTGTTGTGGCAAGTATGGTGTTCTGTTCATCGGGCAATGCCTCCATTAACCGGGAGTAGTTGTTTTTTTCATGATCATAATTATTTGATAATATATCGATAGCTGAAAGCTGCTTATTTTTCTCTTGTTCCGCTCTCATATCGTCAAAGTTCAACAACGTCTTTTTATCGCCGCTTTCATGGACAAAGTACGTTACCACCAGCGCGATATCCGTGTTTGGCAAGGGGCGTGTTTTGTTTACGTCAATGCTTGGGTCGGCAAACAGCAATGTTCCTTTTAACGATGACTTGGGGGGTGTGGGGTCAATTAAAGTGGCTTTCTGCTTGACCAGGAAGTTTGATTTATAGCTGTTTAATGCTTCTGATACCTCTTTGTTCTCGGGACGATACTGAAACTTATCATGATTGAACTCGTTGGTAACACACGTTTCTTTTTTCCCGTTCACCTCGAGCGTCTGATTCACGTCAATATAATAATAGTCGTTACTTTGGTAGTTGCATATCAGTTTATCGAAGGTTACATAGGTGCGCGTTACCCCGTTGGCATCTTTTTTATTCTCTACTTTACCGGCAGCAATTTCACTTTTTCCCCATTTGCTGATGGGGGTTGAGGCGGGTATATCTCCTTCGTAGTAGGGCATATCTTCAAAGCCCTCCATTCCGAACATCAGGCGGGACGCCTTACCGGTTACATGTTGAGGATTATTGTCGCGATACATTCCGGTTAACTCTCCCGTTCCCCCCTTGCTGTATCCCTTCGTCACCTCAATTTCAAGGGTATAACTCCAGACGTTAAAGGTAATTTCACCCACGTCAATCACTTTGTCGGTTAAGTTCACGATGGTTTTCGTGGGTTTCTCGCCCCTCTTTTCTAATGGACGGTAGTAGGGAGAATTGAGTTCGATATTGAAGAACTCCCTTATCTCCATCGTACCGGCCACGCCTATTATCTCCTCTTCCGCGCTGATTAAACCGTTGTTGGGATAGGCGTAAAAAGTGATTTCAAATGTTCCGTCGTCATTTAATTTGATGGGTATGGAGTGGCGGTCATCGCGTGGTGTAAGGTTCATGTCGTGAATCACCTTTTTCGTGGCCGCGTCAGTTATGGAGGTGTACCGCGTAAGCGTTGCCGTGCGGGTAGTGATCGGGTATTTTTCGGGATGGTGCTCAAACTTGTAGGACAGTTTCCCTTTCACGGTGTACTCTTCCAGGTCAGATACGTCCGGTAGTAGCATAAAGGTGAAAGTACACTCGTTGGAAGAGGCGAGCACTATGGGTTTGCCCGTGACATCTTTGGCAATATCAAACCCGTTCATGGCAACCGTACCTTTCATCGCGGCAATCTGCAGGATATACTCTTGTCCATCTACAAACGGAAGCCCGTTTTTAGTCTGTTCGTACGAAGTGTTGTTCCACACCTCTTTTCCCCACACCAACTTTTTACTTATCGCATCCCGCACCTGCAGCTGATACACGATTCCCTCTCCAGACCGTGCGTTATCTGCATTTAACAGGCTGCTTTTGTCTTCCCACCGCAGGTAAAAATTCTTGGCGTTGCTCACGGCCACGGCGTTCGCAGGAATATCGATAGAGACGGGTGTCTGGTTGGGCGCTCCTTGCGCGTTAGGTCCCGATGCTATAAGATTGGGATTAAGCGTGTTGCCCAATAGTCGGTAGGTACTGCCTGAAGGCTGGCCAACTCTCTCCAAATCGGGCTGGCAGTTGCTGCAATAGGGTACAAATATGGCCAGATTTTCTTCCGCGACTACCGGCGTAATATCTTCCGGTGGTTTTTGTGCTATCACGGGTGTGCCGTCCCTAAAGCTAAAGATGTTTATCTCGCTATACCCATCGTTCTTATAATTTACCGTGGCGGTGCCTATGGCGTTGAACGCCCGCACCACGAACGCGTAGGTTTTGTCTTCCTTGAAAGGCGGGTTTGCCGCGGTATAAAGGTACATGGGCGCGGCAGAAACGGTGGTTTCAAAGAAGGCGGGGTATCGGTCGTTGTGCAGCATATCGCGGTAGTTCATGCCGGGGTCGCTAACTTCGATGATCCTCAACTTGTACTGTGTCCCGGCCGCGGCACCCCCCGGCATCGTCCAGTTGAACTGCAGGCTCTGCTTCTGTTCAGGATTCAACCGGCTGTTGTTGACGGGGTTGATGACGATGGGCGGCTCGGCCGCGCCGGCCATGGCGGGAGATATGGTAAAAGGTGGGCTGTATTTAGAGCCAAGTTCCATGAAACCATTCCACCCGTTCGGGAAGACGAACAGCGTGAGCTTGATCATGTATTGCCCCGGCGGCAACCCTTCGCGGGCCACCTGTTCGCGGGTGAACCCGGAGTATTCAAGGTTTTGCTCGCTCATCGCCTGTTGCAAATCGCTATACTGGATAAGCGTGGTGTTGGGAATGACGAGCAGATCCACCTCCCGCGGGTTACTTGGCACGAAACCCCTTCTCGTGCGCACGGAGGCTTCCGTCTCCACGTTGATGATGGCGACGTGGAGGTAAAAGCGGTATGACCTGGCGTCGATCTGACCTTTCACCAAGATTGAGCCCCCGATCTTCCCCGGCGTGTTGAAGTAATCCGACAACTTGCCGGTATAAGGCGGCATCACCGGGTTGACCGTCAACGAGAACATATTGTTAAGAAAATCGTCTTGTGCCTTTACGCTCCCTATCGCCATCAACGCGGCCAAGGCTACCAAGAGCAACCTCGTTGTGCTTTTGTTATTAAAATGTGAATACATAACCTATGTCTACTCTTATTTCGTTATACGATAGTACGGTTGCTCCTTCGGCGAACCGGTTGTTAATCACGTTGAAATTCAACGACCGCGAGTAATTGAGGTTACCATCACCTCTCGCCGCACGAGTTCAGCAGCAGGGCTGCCAATATCAGTAAAGCGAAAACTTTAATCGTTGCCTTGATTGTTTTGATTGTTTGATTGTTTGATTGTTTTAATTGTTTGATTGTTTGATAGGTTTTGACTGTTATTAATTATTAAATGTTTACGCTTTTCAGTTCACCTCCATCCAGTTGCTTTCAATTATCTTTTCTTCCATATCGTTGTCATCATACACGGCTTGGATACCGTAACGGGTCTTGCCTGCAATGGTTTCGCTAAAAGAAAACTCGTTATTGTTAAACGATTTATACTGCATCAATCCTTTTCCGCTATCTTTATAGAGGATATAGAAACTCACCGGTTCTTTGGGTTTTACCCAATTCAGTTTAGCCGTGTTTTTATCCAAAGAGACTTTGAATACAATGTCCGGCGCATTTTTCGCAAGTCGATACACGTATACTTCGAGCGGGAAACTCTCGTGAGAGTACATGTTAAAGATATCTTTGGTGCGCAACATGTACTGATACGTTTTCCCTGCCTCCACGGTATTATCGGTATAACTGGTCCGATTGGGAGGGATAGAGTCTATCGGCACCCATTTTTCCTCGTCAACCTCTTTCCGGAAGATATAAATGGCTACATTCTCCTCGTCGGGATAGACCGACATATCGAACGACACCTCTTCATCGCGAATGGTGAACAGACCTATCACGGGCGCGGGCGATGGCGCAAATTTGGGGCGTTTCAGCACCAGTATATTGCTCATCGGACTCTGGTTATTGTTCCCGTCTATGGCAAGTACGCGGTAGTAAATCTCGCGGTTGGTGAGTGTTCGGCTGATGGAGTCAACAAAGACAGTATCCTCGACGAGCGCGCTGCTTGCCGGTGAGAAGGAAGTCCCGATATTGTTCGACACGAACACGCGATAGGCGTACACATTGTCATCATAATCCAAATTCCATGACAGACGCACTACACCGGTAGTATCAATTGATCCTTTGAGTCCGGTAGGCGGCAAAGGCGGGATGGTGTCGTGCACGAAAAAATAGGGAATATTCGAGTATGAATAGTTAAGTGCCGTATCCACGGCGAGCAACTGATAGTACACGCCTTCCACCAAATCGTCGGGCTTGTCGGTGTATGTTGTCGTGGTTGGCGGGAGCATTGTTGGCGTAACGGCTTCATCTAATACTTCACGGCTACGCCCCCTTCGTATGACATACCCTTTCAGGTCCTCATCGGGTGGTGTTTGCCATTTGAGTTGGACAACGCCATCAGTTTTGTCAATAGTACCTGAAAGAAACACGGGAGTGGGTGGAGTCAGGTTTCGTCCCATCGCCCAAACGGTGGGGCACCAATAGCTTTCGTCGCCAAAAGCGTCGATGCCGTTTACGCGGTAATACCATGTTTTATAATTCTGCACACTGTCGGCATATACAAATTCATTGATTACATCCATGTTGAACACCAACGGTTTTTCGTGTATTTTATGGAATGTTTTTCCATCTTCCGACCGTTCCACGTTGTAATAGGTGAAGTTGTTCCTGCCCGTTCCTTTGGGCCAATAGATCTCGATGTACCCGTCTTTACCTCTCGCCTGCACCAAACTTGGGGCACGTACATCGTTTATCGCTCCCCCCGGGTAAAGGTAGTAAGCGGTATCTACTTCGAATAGCGGGTGAGTACCTGCCGGATAGATACGATAACCATATTTATAGTCGCTGTTTATATCCACCTTGTACTCGTAGCGCAGACCGAGCACGTCGGCAGCCTGGGGAAGCCTGTCGGCCGCCAGCATAGCCAGTGAAATAATGTTCGAGTACGCCATCTCGCCCTCCATGATTCCGCCCATATTTGTATCGTCGGTATCAGCGCCGATGGAGCCGTAGAGCGCTTGCGCGGCTATAAGCAGGTTCTCGTCGCTTTGTGGTGTAACTAGCTGTTTCAATTTATCGGCAGGCCATGCCATTACCGGCTCGGGGTTGAGCCGGGTCCAACTATCGCCGATATATTTGTTGTTTTCGTCGAGTACAACGTAGTCAATCCACACCCCCGTGTGCTGCATAAAGGGCCACGCGGCCGTTTCGTCAACGCTCCAACGCAACACCATTCGGTTATCTTTATAACCTTTTACCATCATTTTGATGGATGCTTTTATGATGCCTTCCGTCTCTTCGGCGGCTGTTTTTTGTTCTTGTGCCACAAGCGATATCGCGCAGGCAATAAGCGCCGCTGTTACTATTATTCTTTTCATGTTACTTCTGTTTTTGCTTGTTGTTAAGCTTCACCCTTGCCCTTATCCCCCCAAAAAACCAGGGGGATAAGGGAGCGGAGTAGGCACGTTGAGTCATCACCTTTTATTTTTACCTTTCGTCTTTTTGCTTCCCGTGTCAAAGATAACCTTAGGTCCTTCCAAGCCTTCGGGTAAAGTAAAGGTGGTATTTATCTCTACCAACAGTTCGTGTATTTTGTCCATTAGTTTTCCCCGTGCCGCCATTTTCCGGTCGAGGCGCATGGGGTTGGTATCGGGTACGGCGGGCTGTGGTGCAGCCGTTTGTTCCGTATATCCTTCAGACGAGGCCCGCGGACCGTGGGCGGCAGGCTCCAACGACGCGTAGTAAACAACATTGTCAAAAACAATGGGAACGTAGCCGACATTAGCATATTGTATGATTGAAGCTATCTTATCGGCAATCGGGTTGGTTACTGCCGCCGTAGCCTCCCTACCGTCCGAATAACCAGTCGATCTAAATTCACGGGCAATCACGTAATCATACTCACCCTCCATTTTTAAAGATTGACTCGTGTTTATCTCCATCGACCCCAAGTTTACCTCATTGCCGTTATAGGTAGCAGTATAACCAGGTGTGGTAGTTGTGGAACCAGTGGATATTTCACGCTCTTTCTTTTCACCCCTGTATTCCCCGTATTGCCCTATCAGCACGCCCATGTTGACGAGTTCCTCGTCTGTCATATCTGCACTCATCATCTCGGTTAATGACGGGAAGGACTCATCTGCCAAGTAACCCGTATATAAACCGCCCCATATTTGTCTATACTCCTCGCCCGTTATATCTAATTCCAGCACTTTATCGCTTCCGAAAGCTTCTTTCGAGAATTCATTCAACATGTTTTGGAACCTGTTTTTATCATCATACAATTGCCTAATACCAAGATAGTCTCTCATTCTTTTGGGCCAATATATATTTTTCATTGTTTGCTCCTCGGGTTTAAGCACCCAGTTTCGTGGTAAAGTATATATATCAAACTCATTAAACGCCTCATGCTGTGGGGATACATGATAATACAACCGGAAACCCTTGACGCTTATCGTCTTTGTATCTTCATCGTTTTCCCAATCAAGTTTTCCCAAGTTAACAGTTTTACTATCCTCCGGCCAGATAGTTTTTTCCACCTCATGGATATCTTTACCTCCCTTCGAGTTTGGCTCCCCAAGTATCTCTATCTTTTTAATTTTCATTCCTCTAAACTTATCCACGTAGTTATCGGCACCGCTCGTGGTGAAATACCATTTGTACACCTCCTTTTCCTTCGCGTCGGATATTTGCAGGTGTTTCAACGCGGACAACCGGCGTTCCTTCACTTGTGTTTCTTTCTGATTTGGCAACCACCACCCCCAAAGCGTACTATTCTCCCGATACCTTTTAATTGTTTTCAGTACCGTAGAGGGAGTTTCTTCGTCGCTTTGTCCTGCCGCCTTGTTGATCAAGTATATCTTCACCACGTAGAGCGACCGGCGTTGAAGCTTAGGCATCGCGAATGTCCAAACATGGCCGTTGCATGTTATCTTATTGTCTACACTCGCGCCAGTGGATGCATTAACAACACGCGCCCAGAGTTCCAGATCATTACCCGTATCTTTCGTGATAAAGCTTTTCTCATCTATAGGATTTTCAAGTGGTGTAAACTTGATTTGTCCCCTGCTCGTTGGTAAATAGAGGGTTGTCAATGGACTCGATGCTGATACTCTCGAACGACTGCGGGGATAGGGTGTTATTTCCGTTACAAGTTCTTCCGGCAACACTTTATATCCTTCGCCCGTTTCAAATGTGACGGTCCTTTTGTCCACGTAATGCTGCCTTGTATCTTCAGCAATCACGTAGTTATAACCCAATTCCTTCTTACTGGTACCTATATTAATAGCTCCGGCTCCAGCAGCCATATCAGCTGCATTTTTACTCTCAAAAGAGAGGTCTGCTATTTTAACTTTCGACTCTACATGAAACGTATATTTCGTAAGAGGCGTAAGCAAGGTTTGGGCATCAAATAGGTAACCATAATCGCGCGATAATGGGCCTCCTAAGCGTTTGAAATCTGCTCCTGTGAAATTGTGGGTGCCACCACTTAGGCTGATGCTGGTACATTCAGAGTCGATAAGGAAAATCCGGTATCTCGTCTTAAAATCCTCGCCCTCTTGGTAATCAATCGGCAATACAAAGGGCTTGCCAACCGGGAAGTTGAACACTACCGCCGGACGGGCGCTCATGCTCACCTCTGTCTCCCCTTTTTCGGGTTGCATATCGCTTATAAGCTTCAACTCTTCCGGGTTTCCTGCCAGTTGGCATACCTCACCAAGCGAAAACGATATCCTGAAGTTTTTCTGTAGCAAGCCACCCAGCACCGAGAAGTAACCTCCCAGTTTCCCTTGCGCGAATACCGGATCGGGCATTCCCGCTTTCACGGTTGCCGCCAAACCGGCACTCAAAAATTCAATATCTTTACGTATTCCGAAAACGTTTACTTTCACCCCGCATGCAGCTTCGGCACCCATAAACGCCTGACCGAGCGCGTACCACTTGCTGCCGCTGCTGTTTTCACACAAAGGTTTTTCGCTGAACATCAAGCTGAAGTCGAAACCCAAGCCGGCACGCAAGTGGGCGTAAAAAATAAGGAACTCCGGGTCAAGTTTAAACTCCAGCGCCGAGCCAAAAATAACACCCTTGCCGGTATCGCTTCTTGAAACACCGGGAACGTGATTCTGAGGAATTTGCCTACTAGCAGTGTTATCGAAACGGCTGCTCTCCTCCGATCTACTTTCACCGCCATCAATTATACTTATTATCCAACCCGGCACGGGCGGCATCGGGTCTATCTTATGGTTGCCGCATTGGAAGTAAGAACCAAATTCGGCTTCTGCTACTCCCTTAAAACCAATTTTAACGCCTACTCTTTCGTTTTCGTTCGGCGATCCTATCTTGATAAACCATTTATTTCCGCTGTTGACATGAAAATGGAAATCGGCATTTGCCGTGAGTATGCTGTTTGTATTCGGATATTGGATATTTACTTTGCTGGTTAAATCAAATTGTTTGAAAGTGCCTTCATCAAATTGCACGTCAATTTTCACCACCGCTCTTCCTAACGCGTCGTTAAATTTATCATTGAATGTACTTTCGCCACCATTGACAAACGCTCCACGCCCCTCTAACCATATTTGATTGAAACTGCCATTGGAAAACCCCATACCCATCGAAGCCTCCGCCTCAAATACTTTCCTTTCGGTCAACCCTATATATACGCCGGCTAAAAAGCCCAATGTATGTTTATTGGAATCGATGGGTTTGTAGACAACACCGGAAAAACTGGTCATATTATCGTAACCCGGGTCTTCGCCTTTTTTTACTTTTATGTCTGAGTTTGGGTCTTTCGCACTATCGGGTATTGTTTGTGTCATATTGTAATACGCGCCACCGGCAAAGCCGTAGAGCTTAACCCCGGTAAATATGGGAATGGCGGCAGCGCCTAAATCTACCGCGCCATCGATATAGAAATATTGTATGTATTTTTGCTCTACAATTCGGGTGCCGAACAACCCTTTCATACTTATACCCGCGCCGCCCATGCTAGGCAAAAGAACGGATAGCGCCCCGCTGAAACCCCGGTCTTTGTGTTGAGTCCCTAAATCGAAATAGGTTATAGACCCGCTAATTTTCATTCCCGCCAAGTTAGCATCGGCTTCCAATTTCACCCCTTTAAGATCAGCGCCACCGGACGACCACCATTTTCTGCCATCCTTTCCTTTCTGACTCATGTCAGCATATATGGCAAACTGCAAGTCTGCTTTGGGAATGAAATTGGCGTTATTTACCAATTGCATTCTCGTGTTAAATTGAAGCCCCACTTTGGTACCACTGACATACGGTACTACCCCATCTACATTAAAGTTAAACCCCATAAGCGATGATTGGCTGTTTTCACCTGTCTGTGCCGTTTCTGCCGTTTCTGCCATTTCTGCCGTGTAGTAAGCCGACGGGTTGGGACCGCCTTGGGCTGTCGCGTACGCGTACAGCGCATCGGTATCGTTGTTGTCGGGGATGAGTTGCGCCTGGTCTCCTCCTCCGAGGCCAGTATGAAACTCTCCAGGATCGAAACCACCTTTCGACGATATTTCCATTCCGATAAAAGTGAGGTGCGCCAAGGTTAAATCGGGCAGATTAGGGATATCGGATTTTATATACAGCGCGCCGTTAAGCGTGGCTGATGCCTCGAAACCGCCACCTTTATTTGTAATTAAAATATTAGAACCTTCTTTAAGAGCGCCTTGTGCCCACCAGGCCGAAAAATCCAAATCATCTTTTAGTTCTATCGAGAAGCTATACTGCAAACTTCCTGCATTGCTTGGCTTGCTTAGGTTGCAAGAATAGGCTATCTCTTTTTTGCTGTTGTCGCCTTCTTCCCGTTTACCAGAAATCGGCAGCATCACTTTACCTTTCATTTCACCCCCTATCATAGAGGATCTGAAGAAGTTGACCGATATATTGTCCACCGAAAAATACCAACCGTCCAGGCTGCCGTCATCAATATTCAACACATCAAATGCCCCTATTTTGGCAGAAAAACCTCGCGAGTCATAAATAAGATGTTGTACGCCCACGGTGATAGGGGTATTTTTTATGTTTTTAATTGCCGCCGGCAGTTCCATCGTCATTTCAGGGATATAAAAGCCTTTCCAGTTATTATTGAAAGTCAGGCTTTGTCCCACGCCAAAATCCAACCCATTCGGCATTCCCGTGCTGTTGTGTACGTCAGAGTGGTCGTAAATTATTTTCCCCCCGTCACCCCCGTCTGGAAGTGAAAATTTAAAATCGGGTATTCCCTCCACGTAAAACGGCGTTATTTCGCCTTCGGCTATCCAGTTTCCCCACCCTTCCTTAGTTTTGGCAAACAGGGTGGCCGTGGCGGGAGTATTGGGGTTGTCTACCTGTATTAAACGGTCAAACGTGTATTCGGCTTTGATGCCCAATTCCTTAAACCCATCACCGTTGAATGCAATGTAGGTGCCTTCGGTAAGATCATCAGACCCGGAAGCTTTCAGTTTCAAGTTTATCTTGTCGATATTGAAATCTTCTTTTAACGCCAGTATGCCATCTTTGCAGAATCCATCCTTTTCGGAAACACAAAATCCCTTTCCTGCCAGCGCCAAACGGGTGTTGCCATCGGATATGTCCATAACTCCCGAGGAGTTGAACCATGCTTGCTTCGAAGTGAAATAGATCTCGGTCACGGCAATGGTTACCGATCCTTGATCCAATCCCAAAGGCAGTTCAAACCCGATGCTACTAACCGATTTTTTGATATTGGAGATAAGTTGTTCTCCTTGCTTTTTCAGATATGTGTCTATTTCCTTTATATTGTCGCTGTTTAGCACAACGTTCGGCATATCCGGTTTATCGGTGGTGGGGATGCAGCTTGGTGCACCGTTTTTACGGATTCCCCTTACTAACCCTTGGTACATTCTCTTATTGCCGTGCACTTTGAGATTAAAAAAGTTTACACGCAGTTTCAGTCCGGGCACGTTGCCTATCATCGGGATAGGTACCGTCCCTTTTCCATTGTACCCTCCGGAGCCATCGGGTTTCACTTCCGATATCGTCATTGGGAACCCTCCCCCGATTGTCACAACGTCACCCTCCTTTATTTCCGCTTCGCCCGTACCGGAAGGCTCTTCCTTACAACTACAATTAACCGGTACCTCTCCGCTCGTGTACACGATGATGGAAGAATCAAAAGGAGGTGCCGTCTCATCTTCTTTAAATCCAAACATGGCTACCTCACTGTAGCCGTTATTCTTGAAGTTCACCGGTGTTGTTCCTATAGCGCTAAACGCCTGCACCACGAACGCGTAAGTTTTATCTTCCTTGAAAGGCGGGTTTGCCGTGGTGTAAAGGTACATGGGCGCGGCACCAACGGTGGTTTCAAAGAAGGCGGGGTAGCGGTCATCGTGCAACATATCGCGGTAGTTCATGCCGGGGTCGCTTACCTCGATGATCCTCAACTTGTAATGTGTCCCGGCGGCAGCACCCCCCGGCATCGTCCAGTTGAACTGCAGGCTCTGCTTCTGCTCAGGATTCAACTGGCTGTTGTTGGCGGGGTTGATGATGATGGGCGGCTCGGCTTCCCCTGCCATGGCGGGAGTGATGGTAAAGGGCGCGCTGCAGAACGGGCCGTAACTACCTTGACCCGCGGGTTGGGGCCTGGTAAAGTTTGTATCTGAAGCCCTATAGACATCGTCCGTGATTTCAAAACATATCCTATACATCCCGGCAGGCAAGCCGTCGCACGTTACCTGTTCACGGGTAATGCCTTGATACGAAAGGGCTCGTTCAGTGAAGATGCCTTGTATGTCATGATAGGTAAGCGTGTAAGGGGGGAACGTTCCCGGCGCACCCGTGGGCGGGACGGTTCCCCGGATAATCACGGGGTATCTCATCTGCTCATTCGTTCCAATCTGTATAGCCCCATCATTATCCACGCTTTGAATATAGCCCCTGATCGCTAATCTGGCTTCAGGTCTATTATGGGAAGCGGCGTCAGAAATCGTGATGGTGCTTATTATCTTACCGGGTGCAAAATAATCCGAAAGTTTGTTGGTGTAAGGGGGTAATACCTGCACGCTCTGGTTTAACGTGTATGTTTGTGCCCTTACCGGCCCTATAGCCATCATCGCGGCCAAGGCTGCCAAGAGCAGCCTTGCCGCGACCTGTTTTATCGCGTGTGTGGTCATAACTTATTCCTCCCCTGTTTTTTGAGGCAGTAAATAACTTCTCAACGACTCTATGATACGGTTCATCACCGATTCTTTTTTCTTGAAAATAGCCACTTCGCTGTAGCCCCCGTTCTTGAAGTTCGTCTTGCCAAACGGGTCAATCGCCCTTACCACGAAGGCGTACGACTTGCCCTCCGTGAACGCGGGGTTGGCAACGGTGTAGAGGTAGAGCGGCATGCCGGTCACCGTGGTCTCGAAAAACGCCGGGTAGGCATCGGTACGCAGCAGGTCGCGGTAATTGAGCCCGGGATCGTTGATCTCGATGATCTTCAACTTGTACCGCGTGCTGGCGGGTGCACCCGGGGGCATCGTCCAGGTGAACTGCAAGGATTGAGTAAGTTCTGCCGGGATCTCGGCGCCATCGTGGGGCTGGATGATGATGGGCGGCTCAACGGCAACGGGCATGATGATAAAGGGCGGGCTGTATTTAGAGCCAACCTCCATGAAACCATTCCACCCGTTCGGGAAGATGAACAGCGTGAGCTTGATCCTGTATTGTCCCGGCGGCAGCCCTTCCCGCGCCACCTGCTCGCGGGTAAACCCGGAGTACTCGAGGTTTTGCTCGCTCATCGCCTGTTGCAAATCGCCATACTGGATAAGCGTGTTATTGGGGATAACGGACAGGTCCACCGTTCGGGGGTTGCTTGGCACGAAACCCCTTCTCGTG
>MTKW01005065.1_pt1 | contig 40303 bp, 35 predicted proteins | sample 1042761 | NCBI WGS metagenome assembly MTKW01 (sample SAMN06205366, study PRJNA360243) | anaerobic digester metagenome | biome: Wastewater treatment plant; feature: Anaerobic digester sludge; material: sludge; isolation source: anaerobic digester fed with sludge from wastewater treatment plant ... | reverse complement strand
AGGGGGATTATATATGAAAAGACTATTAGTATTGCTTGTAGTATTAGCTACAATGCTTACCCTAGTTATAGGTTGCTCTTCTTCAGCAAATGAACAACCAGAAGAAAAAACACCACCGGTATCTGTGGAGGATCTAGGGGTATCAGTGGAAGATTTAGAGGATGGAATCTATGAAGCCCAAGAGGAAGATTTTGATGATAATAGTGGCTGGAAAAACATTGTTACCATAGAGGTTAAGGATGGTAAAATCGTTGACGCTAAATGGAATGGGATACACAAAGATGGGGGAGATGATAAGGTAACAAAATCTATTAATGGGGAGTATGGTATGGTGGAGCATGGAAATGCCAATGCAGAATGGCATGAGCAAGCTGCTTTAGTAGAGGCCTATCTATTAGAAGTACAAGACCCAACAGATATTAAATATTCCAATGAAGAAGGTAATACTGATGCAATTACTGGCGCAACTATCCATGTAAAAGAATTCTTTGACCTTGCTATACAGGCACTAAAATCTCAACCCAAATAAGGTGTTATATTTTTCTAAAAAAATAGTAATCCTATAGGATTACTATTTTTTTAGAAAAATTATACCCATCTATGGGAAGGTGGTGTGTTAGATGGGTTCTAATTTACTTAATAAATTTTAATCTTCTGGGTTATTGTATTCATTTAATAGATATGAAAGGGTAAATAGACTTTCGCTTAGATGAACATTTTCAATAACAATATTGTCTGGAACCTTTATATCAAAGGGAGCAAAATTCCAAATTCCCTTAATTCCTGCTGCAATTAGCCTGTCTGCAGTTTCTTGGGCTTTTGAAAAGGGAACGCATATAATTCCTACTTCAATATCATTTTCCTTTATAAAGTCCTCTAAATTATCCACATCTAAGATCTCTACATCTCTTATCTTCAATCCTATTAATTTAGGATTTATGTCAAACATAGCCTTTAGTTTAAAGCCTTTTCTTTGAAAATCAGAATAATTGGCTATTGCTTGACCAAGATTGCCAGCCCCTATAATAACTGATTTATATTCCCGTACCAATCCTAAGATCTTTCCAATCTCTTTATATAATTCTTCCACATTATAACCATAACCCTGCTGACCAAATCCCCCAAAACAATTAAGGTCTTGGCGTATCTGGGAGGCAGTAAAACCTATAATCCTACTTAATTCCTTTGATGAAATTCTATATATTTCTTTATTAAGTAGATTTTCTAAATATCGATAATACTTTGGCAATCTTCTAATAACAGCCATAGAAACCTTTTGTGATGTTCTTTGCATTAAACTTCCCTCCGTTATTACCATTTCTCTAATGATACAAGTTTTTAATAAAGGAATTATATCATTTGGGTAGTATAGTGTCAAACTTTTTTCCATGAACTCTGTTAATTAATAAACAATTTTCTCTCTTTTTAAGTTATACCCAATTACAATATTCTTTAAACATTGTTTAAATGTTTTTCCCTTTCTGCTACAATAATAATAGCTATAAAACAGCTGGAGGTATGATTTTGTGATATTATCATGTAAAAATATAAGTAAGTCCTTTGGTATTAACACCATATTGGCGGATGTTAGTTTTCATATAAGTTACGGTCAAAGGGTGGCCCTGGTGGGTAGAAATGGTACAGGAAAGTCCACCTTATTTAAGATAATTGCTGGAGAAATTTCAAAGGATAGTGGAAATATTATTACTCCTAAGAATACTACAATAGGATATCTCTCCCAGAAGCTAGACCTTAATGAAGAAAATAGCCTTTGGGTAGAAATGGTTAATATCTTTAATGAACTTATTGAACTGGAACAGCAGATTCGATTCTTAGAAAAGGAGATAAGTAAAAAAAGTAATAGTCAAGACTTGCCCCTACTTATGGAAGAGTATGGCCACCTCCAAGAAAAATTTGAAGAATTAAATGGATATAGCTATCCCAGTCAAATTCGTGGGGTGTTGACTGGATTAGGTTTTAGTGAAGCTGACTATAGTAAATCTATAGCTAACTTTAGTGGTGGTCAAAAAACCCGTATTGCTTTGGCAAAACTTCTTTTAATACAACCCCAGATCTTATTATTAGATGAACCTACAAACTTTTTAGATTTAGATGGAACAGAGTGGTTGGAAACATATTTATCCAGTTATCCCCATACACTTTTTATTATTTCCCATGATCGCTATTTTTTAGATGCCCTAGTGGACCAGGTATTGGAATTGGAAAATCATAAAATAACTATTTACCAAGGGAATTATTCCCAATATGTGAGATATAAGAAGGAAGACCAAAAGATAGCCTTCCACCAATATAGAGAACAGCAAAAGGAAATAAAAAGGCAGGAGGAAATTATTGCCAAATATCGTTCTTTTAATCGGGAAAAGAGCATAAAAAAGGCGGAGAGTAGACAAAAGGCCTTAGATAAGATTGTGTTATTAGAAAGACCGGAACAACAAAAAAATCTCAATCTATCCATCCAACCTGAGATAAATAGCGGACGAGATGTGTTAAAGGTGGAAGATTTATCTAAGTCCTTTGGAGACCATGAGATCTTTAATAATATTAGCTTTCAGATCTATAAGGGAGAACATATAGGAATTATTGGCCCTAACGGGGTGGGAAAATCCACACTATTCAATATTATATTAAATAGATTGTCCTCAGATTCTGGTAATGTCACCATAGGCAGAAATGTATATCCTGCATATTTTGACCAATTGCAGGCCTTATTAGATAGTGACAACACAATATTAGAGGAGCTTTGGAAAGAAAAGCCTTCTGCCACAGAAACAGAAATTCGCAATCTTCTAGGTGCCTTTTTATTCTCTGGAGATGATGTCTATAAGGAAATTTCCACCCTATCAGGAGGAGAACGTAGTAGGGTATCCTTGGCTAAACTGATGCTCTCTAAAGCAAATCTTCTTCTAATGGATGAGCCTACCAATCATCTAGATATAGATACAAAGGAAGTGCTAGAAGATGCCCTGATACAATATAAGGGTACCCTTCTAGTCATATCCCATGATAGATACTTTTTAAATAAGGTGGTCCATAAAATCTTTAAGATGAATAGAAAAGGTATGGAGGTATTCTTAGGTAATTATGATTATTATCTTGAAAAAAAGAAACAGGAACAACTATTAAGAGAAGGGCAACAAATAGCACCTATTATTAATAAAACCCAACTTAAACAGGAAAGAAGAAAAGAAAGGGAATATCGTCAGGCCTTTAAAAATCAACAGCAAAGAATTGTATCCCTAGAACATAAAATAGAGGAATTAGAAAAGAAAATTTATAAACTGGAACATATAATGTGTCAACCTAATTTTTATGATGATGGGGATAGGGTCCAGGATATTACCAAAGATTATAATAATAGTAAGGAAGAACTAAAAGAAACAATGTTGTTATGGGAAGAAAATATGATCTTATTAGAGGAAATGGGGGATTAATACCCCATTTCCATATTTACAATATTTATCATTTCTCCATTATTATTTAAATAGGCATCTAAATTATGAAGGAAAATCTTATTTGCCCTAGATAGATAACCTGGGAAAATACCTGCAATATGAGGAGTGATAATAACATTGTCCATATATCTTAAGGGATGGTCCTTAGGTAATGGTTCTTCTTCAAAGACATCTAATCCAGCACCGCTTATTTTTTTCTCTTTTAATGCCCATAATAATGCCTCAGTATCCACCACTTCACCCCTGGCAATATTTACAAAATAACTGCCTTCCTTCATCTTTTCAAAGGCAGCCCTATCCAAAATATACCTAGTTTCAGAGGTTAGAGGAAGTATCATTACTATATAATCACTTTTTTCTAATAATTTACTTAAACCTTCCATGGAATACATTTCATCAACAAATTCCACATTTTTTCCTGATCTTCTGACCCCTAATACAGTCATATCAAAGGCCTTTGCCTTCCGGGCTATTTCCTGGCCTATTGCCCCTACACCAATTATACCGATGGTCTTTCCATATAGGCTTAAGGGTTTAATATCTCTATCCCATTCCCCTTGTATTTGCTGTCTATTAAACTCACTGGATTTTCTAGCATGGGCCAACATATAGGCAAAAACCTGCTCTGCCATAGCATGCCTATGTATTCCACTTACATTGGTAACTAAAATATCCTTATTGATAATTTCCTCTGCAGGTAGCTTATCCACCCCTGCCCCATAGGTCATAATCCATTTAAGGTTTTTTGTCCTCTCTATTCTGCCCTTTTTCATTTGAAAGCCATAGGTAACCCATATATCCGCAAGGTCCAATAGACTTTCATCTGAATCATCCTTATCCACTATAAATTCCACCTGGGGAAATTTATTTTTAAATTCCATCAACTGGTGGTCTTTAATGGGGACAGAAAATAAAACTTTCGTCATTACATCAAGCCTCCTTTATATATTCTATAATTATTTACCCTAATAAAATGTCATTATTCAAAATCATTATATGTTAACTATTTTTTAATGATAGTTGACTATCCCTAAATCCTTATGTATAATATCTATTGTTAACTTAAAATAATTTATGGTTTACTATGGAGGTTCTAATTATGAATATAAAAAAGGTTGTATTAGTAGGAATGTTTTCTGGACTATTAGCTATAATATCTCCTCTGCAAATCATTCTTCCCTTTTCCCCTGTCCCTATTACATTACAGGTAGTGGGCATGGTTTTATCCGGAAGTATCTTAGGAAGCAAGCTAGGTTTTTTATCAGTACTAATATATACAATATTAGGTTTAGTAGGTCTTCCTATTTTCGCTGGTTTTAAAAGTGGTGTACCTACATTAATAGGTCCTACCGGGGGTTATATAATAGGTTTTATTGTTGCAGCATATATAATTGGCAAATTAATAGAAATAAAGGATGAGCCTGGGCTGGCTTATATGCTATTTGCCAATATTATCGGTTTAATAATTCTCTATACCATCGGCACCCTCCAATTATCCTTTGTTTATACCCATTCTATTCCAAAAGCTATAGTTGCCGGTGTTCTACCTTATATAATTCCTGATTTAATAAAGATATTTTTTAGTTCCATTCTTGTAATACAGGTGCGAAAAATCCTTATTAAGTCTAATTATATAATCTTATAAATGGGAGGTTCTCCACAACCTGTCCACAATATCCACATGGTTATCCACATGGGTAAATCTTGTAAATCTGATATTCTATTTATTTTATTTTAGTTTTTCCACATTATCAACATTTACATAATTATGATAGTGGTAAACTAGGGTAGGCATTAAGATCTAGATCAGAGATATTACCCTTTAAATATTGATAATAGCCGGCAGCACCTATCATGGCAGCATTATCGGTACACAATATAATAGATGGATAACCTAGGTGAATATTCTCCTTTCTAGCTAACTTCCCTATTTCTTCACGAAGGGCAGTATTTGCAGCCACTCCCCCTGCCAAGTAAATAGAATTGGATTTCTTTTCTATAGCTGCCTTTATGGTTTTATTGGCAAGAACCTCCACTACAGCCTGCTGGAAACTGGCCGCCACATCCTCTACTATAATTTCTTCCCCCCTCATTTTACAGCTATTCAAATAATTTAATACTGAGGACTTTAAACCACTAAAACTAAAGTCGAAGCTATCCTCTTCTAGATAAGCCCTAGGAAAATCTATGGCATATTTATTTCCTTCCTTGGCCTTTTTATCTATTAGGGGTCCACCTGGATATCCTAATTTTAGAGCCCGAGCAATCTTATCAAAGGCCTCCCCAGCCGCATCATCCCTAGTCCTACCTAAAACTTGGTATTCTCCATAATCCACTACATAAATTAAATGGCTATGGCCCCCTGAAGCAACTAAAGATACAAAGGGTGGTTCCAATTCCCTATACTCTATATAATTAGCCGATATATGCCCATCTATATGATGAACTCCGATTAGAGGAATATTCAAACCAAAGGCAAGGGCTTTCCCAGTGGAAAGGCCTACTAATAAAGCCCCTACTAATCCAGGACCATAGGTAACAGCAATGCCATCTAATTCTTTAAGGGAAATGCCTGATTGCTCTATAGCTTCATCAATAATATAGGGTATCTTTACTAAGTGATTGCGAGATGCTACCTCTGGCACCACCCCACCAAAGACCCTATGAATATCTATTTGGGAATATATCTTATTGGATAGTACCTCCCGTCCATTTTTTACTATGGCAATAGAGGTTTCATCACAGGAGGTCTCAATGGCCAATAAAATTATATCCTTATTCTTCTCTATATTTTTATTCATTCTTTCCTTTAATTTCTTTATTGAATAGTTCATTATCTTCTTCCTTTATTATAAAATTTTATATTTAATAGTGGATTTATTCTTTCTTAAATACCAAATACTTATAAGGGTTATTAAAGCAAAACTAATAGAGATATTTAGCCCTAATTTTACAACTATATCCTTAAAAAAACCTAAGGGTACTAGATTTATTAGGATGCTTTTATTAGGATCCAATCTCCAGAGATCATTGTCAAAGAAAATATAGTGAAATATATCAAAATACTTGGAAAAATCCGTAGATATTATTATTGCCAATAATATTATCAATATGGCGGTAGTAATAATTGAATTTAATAACATCCTTACTGCTTCTCTTCTATATTTTTTTATAAAGATTAAATATATAAATCCAATAATAAAAACTATAGATGATATATTTCTTAGGAGAGTACCCTTTATAAAAAGGACTTGGACATCTACCATATGGGCCCGGTCCCTTTCATCAAACACCAATCTATTTTCCCCTAGGACATTAGCATATATTTTTAAGTCATTTCTTTCTCCCCTTAAATAGGATAGGAGTTCATGGGTTACTTCCATTAATTCATCTTTTTTTATACCAGTATTTTCTACCACCTGATATTTATCATACTTAGCATTGTAAAAATTTTTATTAAAAGCGACCAACTCCAAGTTAGTAAGTATAATAATAATTGGCAATGTAATAAAAATAGCCCCCAGGGCCAGTCTTTTATATATTACTTCCACTATATTTCCCCCCTCTCCTCCACATAATAAGGGCATCCTCCTTATTATCATAATAGAATTCCTTTCTAATGCCTACAGCTTCAAATCCCAAACTTTTATATAAATTAATGGCTGAAGTATTACTTATTCTAACTTCTAAAGTTATATCAAATATATTCTCCTGGGCAGCCATCTTAATTAGGGCTTCTATTAACTGTCTGCCCCTGCCCCTTCCCCTATATTCTGGATGGATTGCAATATTTGTTATATGGGCCTCCCCTAAAATAAACCACATTCCCCCATAGCCAATCACTTTATTATCTTCAATCACAACAAGATACCTTGCTAATTGATTATGGGTAACCTCTGTGGTAAAAGCCTCTTCAGACCATTGGATAGAAAAGCTTAGCTTCTCAATTTCCAGTACTTGTTCTATATGTTCCTTCTTCATAGTTAATATATCTATTTCCTTCATTCTCCAACCCTCTTAATCTAAACACCAAATTTTTGTTCTGCCTGAGATTTTCTAATATAGTGGGGAACAATACTTTTATAATCCCCCTTTTCTCCCTTTAAAAATTTTTCAAGGGCAAGATTTGCTATTGATGAAGCCCTAGGCATCTGGGATATTATTGGAGCTAGGGAAATCTTATGACCTAGATTCTCTTTAAATATGGGAGCAAATTTTTTAATTCCATCTCCTACTAGCTGGATTGACTCTGGTCTTTTTTTCAACACTTCTATCCATTCCATAGCAGATATAGCCTGATCTTCTACAATAGAAAACATTTGATTGTCTTCCCATTTATAAAGACCAGTATAGATTTGTTCCCTTTGAGCATCTAATATAGGGCATATTATTCCCTTACTATTAGGAAGATTAAAAGCTAATCCCTCTAATGTTGACACCCCAATAAGGGGCTTATTATCAATATGTGCTAGAGCCTTCATAGCTGATAAACCTATTCTAATACCTGTAAAGGAACCAGGCCCTATTGAAACTCCAAAGGCATCAATATCTTTAAATTTTATTTCCACTTCATCTAATAATTGTCTTAGTAAAGGCATAAGTTTCTGAGAGTGATTCTTTTTATGATTTATTATCATTTCACCAATGACTTTATCCTGGTCTACCACTGCCACTGTGGCAACAATAGAGGAGGAATCCAGTGCAAGCAATTTCATATCTTTAACTCCTTTAGCAATTCTATATAGTAATTCCCCTTGGGTATTAGGGTAAGAGTTCTATCATTAAAATCTTCCCCTTTTTTTATATCTATCCAAAGGTATTCCTTAGGAAGGAACTCCTTTATTAAGTTTGCCCATTCAATTATTACAATACCCTCCCCGTATAGGTATTCATCAAAACCTATTTCATAGAGTTCGTCCCCATCCTCCAACCGGAAGACATCAAAGTGATAGATGGGGAGCTTTCCACTATATTCATTTATTATTGTATAGGTGGGGCTGGTCACATAGGTTTCTATTCCGGCACCTTTGACAATTCCCTGGGTCAAGGCTGTTTTCCCTGCCCCCATTTCCCCAGCAAGACATACAATGGAACCAGCTATTAATCTTTCACCGATTTTCTCCCCAAATTCATAGGTCTGTTGGGGAGAGTTTGTAGAAAAATCCTTCATTATTTCAACTCATTTCCTTTTGTTATATTTATATTTTGGTAAGATATTTTTCCAATAACATCCCCAAAATGACGAGGGCACCGTTTCCTACAACTCTTTTTGAGGTGCTTCTTCCCCTTCTCCTACCTTACCTTCCCCTTCTTCCATGTCCAGGGGTTGTTCATCTAGTTTTCCATAAAGATTGTCCCTTTCTTCTTCCAAAGCCTTTATATCTAATTTTAATTGTTTAATAACCTTATTTTGCCCAATTTGCTTTACTAAACTCAATAATAATACAATAAATGCGCCTGCAAGGGCAGATATTAATATAACTACAGCCTGGGATATAGAAAATTTTGCAAATAAAAAGCTAATTTCTACTACTGCAGAATTTTGAATTGCAAAAATAGCCACCATTACTGCAAATAATAATGATATTACAAATTTAAATTCTAGATTTATTTTCATCTTCCTAATAACCCCCTTATATAGATTCTTCTTCCAATTATACCCTAATAGATTATTTTTCACTAGATAATATTAAGGGAATTGTTTAAAATTTATTTAAATAAGGGTCATCTATTAAGAATACAAGTATATTTCGCCATAAAAAACTGACCTCCCATATTTTAGATTTTTAAGTCTAACATATGGGGGTCAGTTCTAGAACCACTGCATTATTATCTAATTATGCAAGATAGGTGATAACTTTTTATAGATTATTGAAACTACTACTGAAATCACTGTCCCCTTAATTATATTAAAGGGGGTGACACCATATATAATCATAGTTTTTAAGTCTATAATTCTTGGATTTGCAACAGTGCCCATTTCAATTATTGTATTTAAAGGTAACCCCATAGCTTTAGTATAAAATGGAATAATTATATAATAATTTGTTAATATTCCTGCTAAAGACATAAGGATAGTTCCTACCAACATTCCTATAATGGCATGTTTTTTATCCTTTTTAATAATGTAAATACTACCTGCTGTAAAAACAAAGATAGCCCCTAGAATAAAGTTGGATAGTTCTCCCACTGCTGCTGTATATGTTCCCCTGATGACAACATGGAGTAAGTTTTTTATAAGCTCTATTACTACCCCTGCCAAAGGACCTAAGGCAAAAGCCCCCAATAGTGGTGGTACATCACTTAAATCCATTTTCAGAAAACCTGGGAAAAGTGGTACCGATACTTCAAAGAGCATAATAATAAAAGCAATTACTGATAATACCGAGATCTTCACCATTCTATTGGTAGTGGAAATCTCCGATATTTTTTTTGTTTCCTTAAAAACCTTGCTAAAAATTGTTAAATCCTTCATTTTATTCCTCCTTTAGAAACTTGCTTCAGGTCTAAAGTAGGGACTTATTTGGATTCACATTTTTTAAATTTAGTATAAAAGTAGCCCTTCATACTAAATAAAAAAGCTCCTGAAAGTCTTCAGGAGCATTTTTTTTTATGAATCCTTATTATCCTCTCCCATCCAGACTCTACTGTCGGTTTTGGAATTTCACCAAATCAACCACAAAGGTTCGCGGACTATAACCGCCGGTCGGGAATTACACCCTGCCCTGAAGATTTTTTATTTTCATCATTAGTATAACAATATATTTAAAACAATTCAACTACTTTTTTCCATCTAGAGAACTATTTCTGAATCTTGTAGACTCTTTCGCAATTTCTTAGACCTTGAAATTCTCATTGCAAACTCTAGCTCCTTTTTTGCCCTTTCCTCTTCTCCCAAGTTTTTTAATGCAAGGGATAAATAATAAGGGGCGGCAACTAGAATGGTATTATAAATAGATCTATAAATAGGATGTCTTTGTTTCTTAAATAGTTTATTTTTTTCCCATGCCTTATTTGCTAATTTCACAGCTAATTGGTTATTATTTAACTTTATTGCTGCACGAGTATAGTCTATTAGTGTAGCTGGGCTTTCCTCTTTTTCTGCCATTTCATCTAAATGTTTGATATATTCTTCTGGAATTTCCTTTATACTTCCCTCTTCCTTACCCACTAAATATATACTTAGTAGTATTCCATTGGCTTGTCTTTTCATATTAGGTCGAACAGATAATAATTCTTCTATGTTTCTTATGGCTTTTTTCACCTTTAATTTTTTTAGTTCCACCTCAAATAGAATCTTTTCCATTTGGAAAACATATTCTCCTCGAGATTTTTCATTTTTCTTTCGATAGAACTCCAATTGTTTTTCCATTCTCTTATAAAAGCCTTCATCGCTTAAGTTAAAGAGATATTTTAATTTCCCATAGCCTAATAAATATATAAAGGGCACCACAGCTATATAAATTAAATTCCTAGTAGATAGGGTTACTATCCCAAGTATAAAGGTTAAAAATAGTGCTCTAACCTTAAAGTTATACCAATTACTAAAGGCCAATTGGTATTGCAAAAATCTCCTGTCAAATATCCTCATCCTTTTTCCTCCTACCAAAGTTCTGTTTTGTTTTTGTCCTAAAAAATTTTCCTAACCAATAGTATACATTATAATTAGTGAAATTTAAAATTTTAATTAATTTGGCGCTTTTTAATTCAATCTATCAATTGGGTTTTGCCCTTTTATATTGTTCTGGCCAATCTAGTTCATTATCTAAAGCAAAGTCTGCAAGAAGGGGCCAATTGGGATTTCTTATTAATTCTCTTCCTATAAATATTAAATCTGCCCTTTCGCTTTGTAAAGCTTCCTCCGCCATATGGGGAGAAATTATATAACCTCCACCTATTACTGGTAGTCCAGTGCCCTTTTTTACGATATCTGCATACCTTATTTGATGGCCCTGATGTTCATCTTCCCTAGGTGCCTCCAAACCACCTGAGCTAACATTTATAATATCTACTCCCCTATCTTTAATAAGATTTATAATCTTTATTATATCCTCTGGATGATTACCATCTTCAAAATATTCCTCTGCCGATAGCCTTATACACAGTGGTTTTTCCATAGGCCATTCTTTTCTAATTGCTTCTACCACTTCTTTTAAAAATCTTCCCCTATTTTCTATAGTGCCCCCATATTCATCAGTTCTTTTATTAGTTATAGGGGATAAAAACTGATTTACTAAATATCCATGGCCCCCATGGATTTCAATAAGGTCATAACCTATTTCTAAGGCCCTTCTCGCCCCTTCTCTAAAGGCATTTACAACTTGAACAATTTCTTCTTTACTCATTTCTCTAGGTTCTTTAGTGTCCTTAAAAGCTATAGAACTTGGGGCAATTAAGTCCTCCCAATGAATCCTACATTTTCTTCCTGAATGGCCTAATTGAATCCCTATTTTAGCTCCATAATCTTTACATATTTTCACTAATTTCTTTAGTCCAGGTATGTGACTATCATCCCATATACCCAAATCCCTGTCTGTTATTCTGCCCCGTCTTTCTACTCCAGTAGCTTCTTGAATAATTAGGCCCACCCCTCCAAAGGCTCTTGTACCATAATGCATAAGATGAAAATCCGTTACTAATCCGTCATCTTCCCCACAAAACATACAAATAGGTGGTAACACCACCCTGTTTTTTAGTTGAATATCCTTTAAAATAAATGGTGAAAATAGTTTTGCCAAAACCCTTCCCTCCTTTACCCTATTTGCTTTGTATTAATACTCCCACTCCCTATTTATTATCTTATTTTATCATATAATAAAAAGGATTTTACATATATTTATAGAAGTATTATTTATAATATTTATATAATTAAGGGGGGGAATATTATGTTTGATTTGGCAAAAATGAGTCCAAAAGAAGTTAGAGCTTTAATTAGAAAAGGGGATTTAGTTCAACCAACTTCAGGAATGTGTAGTGGCCATATTCAGGCAAACTTAGCTATAGTGCCAAAGGATTTGGCCTTTGATTTTCTACTATTTGCCCAAAGAAATCCCAAACCTTGTCCGGTATTAGATGTAACCGATGTGGGGGACCCTGAGCCTAAGCTAATGGCTAAGGGGGCAGATTTAAGATATGACATACCAAAATATAGAATTTATGAGTATGGAGAATTAGTGGACGAGGTAATAAACCTAGAAAAATATTGGAGGGATGACTTAGTAAGTTTCTTATTAGGTTGTAGTTTTTCCTTTGAGTCCGCCATGATTAATGCCTCTATACCTGTCCGACATATTGATGATAATCATAATGTACCTATGTATATAACTAATATTGATACAGTACCAGCAGGTAGTTTCTATGGGAAGATGGTGGTAAGTATGAGACCTGTACCCCATCATCAAGTTGTTAGAGCTGTTCAAGCAACTTCCAGATTCCCTCAAGTGCATGGTGCCCCTATTCATATTGGAGACCCAAGTATAATTGGTATAAAGGATATTAATGCACCAGATTTTGGAGATCCTTCTGAAATAAGAGAAGGAGAAGTTCCACTCTTCTGGGCCTGTGGTGTGACTCCCCAATCAATAGCCATGTCTAGTAAGCCACCTCTAATGATTACCCACTCTCCCGGTCATATGTTTATCTGTGATCCTAAGGATGAGGATTTAGCTGTTTTATAGCATTAGTAAAGCCCTAAGGATAAATTCTTAGGGCTTTTTATATATTAATTTATATCCTTCATACTAAGGGATATTTTCTCCCTTTCTATATCCACTCCTATTATCCTAACCTTTACTTCCTCTCCTACAGATACAATTTCCATAGGGTTTTTAACAAACTTATTACTTAGCTGGGATATGTGTACCAATCCATCCTGCTTTACCCCAATATCCACAAAGGCACCAAAGTCCACAACATTTCTTATGGTTCCTGTCAATATCATATCCACCTTTAAGTCCTCCACTTTTAGGACATCCCTCCTAAAAATAGGTTTAGGCATTTCATCCCTAGGATCCCTTCCTGGTTTTTTTACTTCTTCCACTATATCCTTAAGGGTAGGAAGGCCTACCTCTAGTTCCTCTGCCAATAACTTTAATCCGGATATATTATTCCTCCCCAGTTTACCTATTCTTTCTTCTATATCTTTTATATTGCCTTCTTTTATATCATCAGTGGTATAGCCTAGCTTTTCCAATAAACTCCTGGCTATATCATAGGATTCTGGATGTACTGCTGTATTATCTAAAGGGTTGTCTCCACCAGAGATTCTTAAAAATCCTGCACATTGCTCAAAGGCCTTATCCCCTAGTCTACTCACTTCCATTAATTCTCTTCTATTTTTAAAGGCCCCCTTTTCTTCCCGATATTTTACAATATTTCTCCCAATGCTAGGGGTTATTCCCGAAACATATTGTAATAAGGAAGGGGTGGCAGTATTTAAATCAACCCCTACAGTGTTTACACAGTCCTCCACAACATTTTTTAGACTCTCACTTAGCTTGTTTTGGTTTAAATCATGCTGATACTGGCCTACACCTATGCTTTTAGGATCTATCTTTACTAATTCTGCCAATGGGTCCTGGAGTCTTCTTCCTATGGAAATAGCCCCTCTAATAGACACATCCAAATCCGGGTATTCCTGATTGGCCAATTTAGAGGCAGAATATACAGAGGCACCAGCTTCATTTACAATGGTATAGTATACTTCTCTATCCATTTCATTGAGCATTTCTGACACAATTAATTCCGTTTCCCTGGATGCGGTACCATTACCAATAGGTATTATATCTATATCGTACTTTTCTATAAGCTTCTTCATTACCTTTTTTGATTCTTCCACCTTATTATGGGGTTCATTTGGGTAGATGGTGGTATAATCTAATAATTTTCCTGTTTCATCTAGTATTGCCAATTTACATCCTGTTCTAAAACTTGGATCAATTGCCAATACCCTAACATCCTTTAGAGGTGGAATCATCAGAAGGGGTTTAGTATTTTTGGCAAAGACCTTTATAGCTTCCTCTTCTGCCTTTTCTGTAAGTATATTTCTTATTTCTCTTTCTATAGAGGGGGCTATTAATCTTTTATAGCTATCTTCTATGGCTTCCTGTAATAACTCCTTTGTAATAGCCCTTTCATTGGTAATAATATTTTCTACTAAATACTTTAATATTTCTTCCTCAGGGCTTAGGAGTTTTACCTTTAAAAACTTTTCCTTTTCCCCCCTATTTATTGCCAGCACCCTATGATTGGCAATAGTCTTAACAGCCTGGGTAAAATCATAATACATTTCATAAACCGACTGCTGTTCTTCATCTATTACAGTAGAATTTATACTTCCCTTATTAAGGTTTATATTCCTAATTGTCTCCCTATAATTAGCATTATCTGATATTAATTCGGCAATAATATCCTTTGCCCCCTGGAATGCTTCCTCTATAGTATTAACCTCTAATTCTTCATTAACAAAGGGCATTGCTAATTCCTCTAATTCTCCCTCTACTATATCCTGGTTTAAAATAAGCTCCGCCAAGGGTTCTAGGCCTTTTTCTTTGGCCTTGGTAGCCCGGGTACTCCTCTTGGGTCTAAAGGGCCTATATAAGTCCTCCACTCTTTGTAATACTTCACTTTCTTCTATCTCTTGTCTTAATTCCTCGGTAAGCTTTCCCTGTTCATCAATAAGGCGAATTACTTCTTCTTTTCTGTTTTCTAAATTTCTTAAATATACCAGCCTCTCATCAAGATCCCTTAAAATCTCATCACTTAAACCTCCTGTCATTTCCTTACGATATCTTGCAATAAAGGGGANNAACTAATATCCTTATAATCTTATCCATGTGTAATTTCCTTTCATTCCTTATTAAATAAAGAGAGCAGGTTTCTACCTGCCTTATCCAACTATATAAAAAATTCTTTTTTACATAGACCTACAAAATATTCTAAAAGTTTCTTTGAGAAAACATCCTTATCCCACATTTTTTCTGGATGCCATTGGACACCGAAAATATTGGGGAAATCCTTATGAATAGCTGCCTCTACAATGCCGTCCTTACTCCAAGCTATAGCCTTGAGTGCTGAAGATAAATTTCTAATGGCCTGATGATGAAAAGAATTTACCCAACCTATCTTTTGTTTATATATATCATATAAAAAACTATTGCTATCTATATCTATAGAATGATTGCCAAATTCCCCATCTATATTTTGATTGTGTAATAATAGATCCCTACCCGGCATTTGACGATATATATCTTGATATAGATCCCCGCCAAGGGTGACATTTATTATCTGGAGTCCTCTGCAAATACCCATTACTGGTGTTTCCTGTCTAATACAAGCTATAGTCAGGGCCATTTCCATTTCATCCCTCTCAGGATAAACCTGACCTAGTCCCTGTTTTGGTTCCTCTCCATAGTGGATAGGATGGATATCATCTCCCCCTGACAAAATCACCCCATCCAATCTTTCTAACAAATGGCTGAGGTCCTTTTCTGATGATGTAAATACAGGTATTAATAGTGGAATAGCCCCAGCACCCTTAACAGCATCAATATAATAGTTTTCCTTATGTTGCAACTCCCTATCAGTAGAACAGGTTAGACCAATCACAGGTTTCAAAATATTACCTCCTATTTATTTAAAAATATTTGGGTTTATAAGTCCCCTTTATTCTTCATATTTAAATAAGCATTTATAAATTTATCTATATCCCCATCCATTACTCCTTGAACATTACCTACTTCCTCATTAGTTCTATGGTCCTTTACTAGGGTATATGGCTGAAATGTATAGGTGCGTATTTGACTTCCCCAGGCGATTTGATTATATTCTCCGGCTAAGTCCTCTATTTTTTCCTTATGTTCCTCTTCCTTTAATTCTAATAATTTACCCTTTAGCATCTTTAGGGCTGTTTCCTTATTGGTGTGTTGGGAGCGTTCATTTTGACATTGAACCACTATACCAGTAGGTAAATGGGTGATGCGAATAGCAGAGTCAGTCTTGTTTACATGTTGGCCCCCTGCTCCCCCTGCACGAAAGGTGTCAATCCTTAAATCCTCCTGTTTTATGTCCACTTGAATATTATCATCTATTTCTGGCATAACATCTAAAGAGGCAAAAGAGGTGTGACGTTTTCTGGAAGTATCAAAGGGAGAAATCCTTATAAGTCTGTGAACTCCTTTTTCCGATCTTAAATAGCCATAGGCATTTTCTCCTTCAATCAAAAGGGTGGCACTTTTTACCCCCGCCTCATCCCCTGAAAGAAAGTCTAGGGTTTCTACATTAAATCCCTTTTTCTCTGCCCAGCGACTATACATTCTAATAAGCATTTCCACCCAGTCTTGGGCCTCTGTACCCCCGGCCCCTGCATGGAAAGATAAAATCGCATTATTGTGATCATATTTCCCCTTAAACTGGGTTTCAATAGTAAGCTCCTCTATCTTTTTTTCTAGTTCTTCAAATCCATCATCTATATCCTCCTGAAGGGTATGATCATCTTCCTCAGCAAGTATTTGAATGAATACCTCCAGGTCAGCAATACCTTCCTCTATTTTTTTAAATCTATTTATTAATCCCTGGAGTTTCTTATTCTTCCTAGCTAAATCCTGAGCCCTTTGGCTATCATTCCAGATATCCGGTTTAGCCATCTCCTCTTCCAATTCTTCCACTTCAATTATCTTATTGTCAATGTCAAAGAGACACCCTTAATTCATCTATAGTTTTATTTAGCTGTTCTAATTTCTGTTGATATTCTTCAATAGTTAAAAAATCCAAAATACTCACCTCGATTAATTCATATTGTCAGACTTCTTGCCTCTCGCCTCTCTTTTCCCTTATCCCTTTTACCTTCCACAACATTTCTTGTATTTTTTTCCGCTACCACAAGGACAGGGGTCATTTCTTCCCACCTTGTTCTTCTTCACTATAGGTTCACTTTTAGTGCCTTCTTCCTTATTAGTGGAAAGCTTCTCCACCTCCAGCTCCTTCTTTGGCGGGGGTAATTTATTTATCTCTATATGAAATAAATATTTTAAGGTATCTTCCTGTATATTTTGATTCATTTCTTCAAACATATTAAATCCTTCATGGGTATATGCCTGGACAGGATCTATTTGACCATAAGCTCTAAGACCAATCCCCTGCTTTAATTGGTCCATAGCATCTATATGTTCCATCCATTTATTATCTACCACCTGCAATAATATTACCCTTTCTAATTCCCTCATTTGCTCTGATCCAATTTGTTCTTCTTTTCTGCTATATATTTCTTGGGCAGCCTTTAATATAGTTTCCTTCAGTTCTTCCCTAGATTGTTCTATTTTGGGAATACTTAAATACCCCTTTGGCAGTATAGAATTCTCCATAAAGCTCCATAGGCCCTTTATATTCCATTCCTCAAAATAACTACTATTATTAGTATAAAGATCTACATAATCACTTATGAAGGATTCTAGCATAGCAGAAATTTGGTCCTTTATATCCTTCCCTTCTAAAACCATTCTACGTTGTTTGTATATAACTTCCCTTTGTTTATTCATAACATCATCATATTGAAGGACATGTTTTCTGATATTGAAGTTTCTAGCTTCTACCTTTTTCTGGGCATTTTCAATTCCCCTTGTCAGCATACCATGTTCTATAGGTTGATCCTCTTCTAGTCCAAGGGTTTCCACCAGTCCTAAAACCCTTTCAGAACCAAATAATCGCATTAAATCATCCTCCAGGGAGATATAAAATCTGCTGGAGCCCTCATCTCCCTGTCTACCGGCTCGACCTCTAAGTTGATTATCAATCCGTCTACTCTCATGGCGTTCAGTTCCTATTATGTGAAGACCTCCCAGGTCTTTTACTCCTTCCCCTAAAACAATATCTGTTCCCCTTCCAGCCATATTAGTGGCAATGGTCACCATTCCCCTCTGTCCAGCTTGGGCTATAATCTCTGCCTCCTGTTCATGATATTTGGCATTTAATACCTGATGACTAATTCCCTGTTTTTTAAGGGCCTTACTTAATTCTTCTGATTTTTCTATAGAAATAGTTCCCACTAATACTGGTTGACCTTTGGCATTTCTCTCCTTAATCTCCTGGATAATTGCATTGAATTTTCCCCTCTCATTCTTGTAGATTACATCAGAATAATCTTCCCTAATCATGGGCTTATTTGTGGGAATCTCTAATACATCCATTCCATATAGTGCCTTAAATTCTTCCTCTTCTGTCTTAGCGGTACCAGTCATACCAGAAAGTTTTTTATACATTCTAAAGTAATTCTGAAATGTAATAGTGGCCAAGGTTTTTGATTCCCTTGCTATTTTTACCTTTTCCTTAGCTTCTATAGCTTGGTGTAGTCCATCGCTATACCTTCTACCAAACATCAGTCTTCCAGTAAATTCATCTACTATTATTACTTCTCCATCCTTTATAACATAGTCTATATCTTTTTTCATTAAATGATATGCCTTTAAAGCTTGATTTATGTGATGGGTTATTTCCATGTTTTCTGGGTCAGCTAGGTTCTCTAGGCCAAAAAATCTCTCTGCTAATCTGTCCCCTTCCTCTGTCATTACTACAGTGTGGGCCTTTTCATCAATATTAAAATGTTTTTCATTTTTCAAACCCTTTACAAAACTATCAGCCATATTATATAGTTTAGTGCTTTTATCCCCACTGCCAGATATGATTAAGGGGGTCCTAGCCTCATCTATTAGGATGCTATCCACCTCATCAATAATTGCATAATTTAGATTTCTCTGAACTATTCCCTCCATATGGGTGACCATATTATCCCTTAGATAGTCAAAACCAAATTCATTATTGGTACCATAGGTGATATCAGCTGAATAGGCCTCTTTCCTTTGGTCAAAGTCCAGACCATGGACTATAAGACCTACTTTTAATCCTAAAAATCTATATATTTCTCCCATCCACTGGCTGTCCCTTTTTGCCAGGTAATCATTCACTGTTACAATATGAACTCCTTCTCCCTCCAAGGCATTTAAATAGGCTGGCAATGTGGCCACTAAGGTTTTTCCTTCACCAGTCTTCATCTCAGCTATTCTACCCTGATGTAGTACTATACCTCCTAGTAATTGAACAGGAAAATGACGCATTTTTAGCACCCTTCGGGAGACTTCTCTCACTACAGCAAAGGCTTCATTTAAAATATCCTCAAGGGTTTCACCATTTTTAAGCCTTTCTTTAAACTCTATGGTTTTATTTTTAAGGCTATCATCCGATAGCTTTTCAACTTCCGGTTCTAAATTCTCTATTTCTTTTACCCTTTTCATTAATTTATTTACTTCTTTATCGTTAAAACTGCCAAATATCTTTTCCAAAAAATGTGCCATTCCCTCACCTCAATTTATCTTTCATTATTAAATTATTTTACCATTTTAATTATTTTATAGCAAAAAATAAAATCGGCAATGCCGATGATTAAAGGTATAAACTATTTATGGTTCTAGAGGATATTTCCACTAGCAATAAAAAAAATCCTCTCTTTTTGTGCTTTTTATTTAAGAAAAAATAGTATCTTTCTTCTTCATAAATTTTTGAAGTAAAAAGAAAATACCCATGGTAATAATAATATCTCCTATGCTAATTACCTTTTTAAAGGGATAGGGGGGTATTAATGGAATAATATCTCCCAGATACCAGGCCTTCATCTCTAGACTTAGCACCTGATGTGTTGCCAACTGGTTTGCAATAAGTTGATTTGCAAATTCTGGTAGCTCCGCCAACATCAAAGCATCTATTGAAACTGGCATCCTTCCTCCATTTAAAAAAATAACAATAGCATTTAGTAATGTTCCAAGGAAAACTAGGTCCAACCATAGATTTTTTATATTAAAAATAAAGCCTATAAAAAGCAGTAGATAGCTGGCAAGATGAAAATAAAAGAAATAATTTTGAAATATACCTATTCCTTTTTGATAACCATATAGCAGGGAAAATTCTATTCCAAAGGCAATTATAAATAAATACCACTTTTTTATATTTAATTCCCCTATCTTAGTTATTTTTCCCCCTCTTATTTTCCCCACCAATATTGATAAGACCAAGCTCTCTATAATCATATTCCCGCAACCTTTCCCTCTTTATATAACTTTTGAAATACCCTTACCACCTCAGGGTCAAATTGGCTGCCGGACTTTTCCTTTATTTCATTATAAGCATATTGAGGACTTAAGGCATCCCTATAGGGACGTTTAGTGGTCATAGCATCATAGGCATCTGCCAAAGTAATAATTCTAGATAAAAAAGGAATTTCCTCTCTAGCTAGTCCAGCAGGATATCCGGATCCATCATAATACTCATGATGATTCTCCATAATATACATAGCTTCTCTAAGAAAGTCTATTTTTTGAAGAATTTTAACACCCATAATAGTATGTTTTTTAATTTGTTCTAGCTCTTCCTTAGAAAGAGAACCGGGTTTATTTAAAATATTCTCTGGAATACCTATTTTCCCTATATCATGAAGGATGGCTGCATATCGAAGTTGTTCTATTTCATAAGTGGTCAGTTTGAATTCCTTGCCTATTAGTTCTGCTAAATTGCAAACCCTCTGGGAATGGCCTTGGGTATAGGGATCTTTTTGCTCTATTGCAGCAGAAAGGGCCTGTATTGTCTCCATATAGTTTTCCTTCATATCTAAATATAATTTAAAGGAATAACGGGCTAATAATAGGGGTCCAAATAGTAATATAACTGCTTCTATTCCCAAGTAATAATAGGCCAGAGCAATTAAAACACTTAGGGTAGATATAGCCACAAAATTTAATATTACCCATCTGAAATTGGACAGCCAAATGGTGATAAACTTAGCATTATTAATATAGGCTAATAATTTTGCCAATATAATGCTGTTAATTATAATATATATTAAGGCGGTAATAATAGATACAATGAAGGTTGTTCCTGAAAATGTTCCGTCAAATCTTCCTGCTAAAAGAATAAAAACTATAGAAGATATACCTGCGGATATAAAATGCATAGAAGTATTAAAGGCAGTTTTATATGGAGGAATATTAAAAATATGCTTATACTTTCCACCTTGTTTTACCACCATTAATAAGTTTTCCAATAGGATGATTAACATAGCAGTGGCAGGGCCAAAAAATATCATGCTGGGTAAGACTATGGCAAAACCTACTGATACCCCTCCCTGATTGGGTAGAGGAATTAAAAGAGATTCTGCAATAATAGCCATAACTATAAATATAAATACATCTAAATTAAAAATTATTTCAAATCTATTAATAAAAAATACTGCTAATATTACACCTATTGCAACTATTATTCCAATATATAATTTGACTTTTTTCGAAAAGTTATCCATGTCAATTCACTCCTATTAAAACTAGGCCGACAATCTTCAATCACACTACCACCATCTTAGATGAGCTCCACCAGCCATTATTAATGCCATAATAGTAATTAATACTTGCATCAATTTGGATTTCAAAAAAATAGCCCCCTTTTTGAATTCTCTGCTTCCCGCTATTATGAAACAGGCATTTTCGCTTCGCTATTAAATTACAGTTGTCGGCCTAAATTATTAAATATCTTCTATGTAAGAATCTAATGCATTTAGTGTTGCTTTTACTATACTCTTATATATATCTGCATCTAGAAAAGAAATACCTACAAAATACTTCTCCCCAAAATTAGTCAATAATGTAACCACTATCAAAACCACATCTTTTTTTGCTATTTGAGTTCTTTCTATATCCTCAATGTAAAAACAGGGACCCTGTCCCATATAATCTTCCACGGCCCTAATGGTAGCATTTGCTATTAATTTTGTCACCCCACTGCGGGTATGCAGTCCTTTTATTTTTCCTGTATAGGTCTTATCCTCAGACTTTAATACAACCACTGCTTCGCCATTAATGCCCTCAACAGAATATTCCACCGAGGATATAACTAATTTATATCCTCTCTTCTCCTCTTGTTGACTGGTATCCTCTATTTGTGCAATGCTGATTATTTTATAATCTATTTGCAATCCCCATTTTGCCATTACAGAGGATTGTATATCCCTGGCAATTTGTTTAGGGGAGCGTCTTTTATTAGCTAGAATATGTATCTCCACTAATTTGCCTTCATGGTTTATCACTACTTTACAATTTAAAATTGAAGGTAGCATAAGTATTAGTTCCTCAATGTCACTACAAAAATCTTTATCTATTATATCTGTCACTACTCTTCCCTCCTAAGAAATCTAATACTTTTTCATTTTAAGACATCATACTATTAATATTTCTATTAATTTTCTGTTTTCCCTCTTTTTTTAATAAAGTTTTCTATTCTTTTAATATAGAAAGGCAATGTTTAACAGCTTTTACTATAAATATCCAGAATAAACTGATAACTTTATACCCATACTCATACTATTTATTATATTACAGCTATGGTCATATTAATTATAAAAATTTATTTTATCATTAAAACCAATAAAATACCGTCTGCAACACTTTGGATAAAAAACCCTAGGTTTCCTTCGGCCTTTGCATACAACCTGATCACCCTCCTTAAATTGGCAGATGAGATTCCCCAACAACCCCAGTCTTTTATTTAGTAAAAGCAGAACTTTCCTGCTAAATAAAAAAACTACCCACTAAGGGTAGTTTTGATTAAACTATTTAAAAGGTTGGTTCTATTAAACCATAATTTCCATCTTTTCTTTTATATACAACATTTACCTCATCTGTATCTCCATTAGAGAATACAAAGAAATTATGTCCTAGTAATTCCATTTGAAGAAGGGCTTCCTCTACAGGCATTGGTTTCATAGCAAATCTCTTAGTTCTAACTAATTTAGGTTCTTTTTCCTCCTCCTTATTTTGCAATTCTTTGGTATCAAACTTAAATGAGCCATTCTTTAATCTTTTTTCTAGTTTTGTACGATGTCTTCGGATTTGTCTATCTAGCTTATCCATTACCCTGTCAATTGTGTTATACATATCGTCAGTTGATTCTTCTGCCCTAAGTATTGCTCCATTGATAGGAATAGTAACCTCTAAAATATGTCTATTCTTCTCTACACTTAGTGTGGCAGTAACATCTGTTGAAGGGTCAAAATACTTATCTAGTTTTTGAATCTGTTTTTCCAGCTTATTTTTAATGCCTTCTGTTACCACCATGTTCCTTCCACTAATTGTCAAACGCATCCATAACATCTCCTTTCAATGTCTTTCTTTATACTATTAGCCCAATCCCTGATTTATCCCGCCTATGAAAATTATTTTGAATATTTTACTATGTTTATAATATTATACCCAGGAGATTATTAATCAATCACAACAAAATATAATTATTCTTTCAAAATTATTGTCGTCTTATTATAATTGCAAAATCCGACATAAGATTTCTTCCCCTTGTTAATAAGTTTCTAATTGTGGACATATTATATGTGGATAAAGTGGATAACTCTGTTGATAAGTAGGATTTAAGCCATTTTAAATGTGGAAAACCTGTGCAGAAATTGGTAATATCTAAATTTATTCGACAAATTTCTCCGTAAAAAAAGATGGAATATTCATCCCATCCTTTTCACATACATTTTTAGCTGACCTGGTCTTTGCCCCCACACTCGCCAGCTGGAATCTTAGCTCAGGGATTACCATCACCATAATTCTCTCAGTATTTAAACTGGCTGGACTTACTTCTAAGCCGCACCATGCTCAATAGTAGATTTTTACTATCTTACGTGGATCGTTTTGCCTGCGACTAGCATCGATTTTCAACCACAGACCTAATTTTGTATGTGGTTATAATTATAGCATTTTATAAAAGTATATCAATATTTATCTTACCGCTGACCTATGGCTAAAACAGCAAAGTAGACTTTTTCTGCCCCACCATCCATCAAAACTTTTCCACATTCATTTATAGTAGAGCCGGTGGTATATACATCATCTACCAGCAATATTGTTTTTCCAACAACTAATTGTTGATCTTTAACTGAAAAGGCATTTTTTATATTTCTTTCTCTCTCCCTTTTAGTCAAATCTGTTTGGTGGGGAGTATCCCTTACCCTTATCAATAAATTATTAACTAAAGGAGAGGATATGCTCTTTGTAATTCCCCGGGCAATCTCCCAGGATTGATTAAATCCCCTCTCCCTTTCCCTATTTGGGTGAAGGGGTACTGGCAAGATCATATGAATTTCATCCCAATTCTTAGTTTTTATTTTCTGTCCCAATTTATCCCCTAAATCTCTCCCCAGCTTTTTATTTCCTTGAAATTTTATATCCTGTATAATTTTCTTTCCTTCTCTAGTATAAGTAAATAAGGCTATCCCTTGATGATAATTGTGAATATTATAATTACAATCAAGACAAAGTCTGGTATGGCCATAGATTTCTTCCTTACCACATTTTTCACAAACACTCTCTCCAATCCAATGGACCTTCCCCATGCAGTAAAAACAAAAAGGGGATCTTTCAAATATTAGTAATCTTTTACAAAGGACACATTGTCCATCACTGGGGAATAGAGACTCCCTAAGAATTTCTTTTATTTCATCAAAGGTGGACAAAATAATCCCTCCTTAATTTTCCCCTAAAAATTCTATCTTTGACCTTATTCTTTGTCTTAATCCAGTATATCTTTTATTTATATAGTCATTTTTAACCATATTTGCCAAATATCTTTCCATCCCTACTAAAACTACCAAGGACTTGGCTCTTGTGACTGCAGTGTAGAGTAAATTGCGGGTCAATAACATAGGTGGACCCCAACTAATAGGCATAATCACAACAGGAAATTCACTTCCCTGACTTTTATGTACTGTAATAGCATAGGCTAATTCTATTTCGTCTAATTGGTTAAAGTCATACTCCACTAATTTTTCATCGTCAAATAGCACCACTACCCTATCCTCTTCTACATCAATAGTTTGAATTATACCAAAATCCCCGTTAAAGACCCCTTCTCCCTTCTCACCTGTTTCTTTTATAAGCCATTTAATATTGTAGTTATTTTTTATCTGCATAACCTTATCCCCTTGACGAAAAACACCCTCTCCCATTTGTTTCTCTAGCTTATATTTATCCGGAGGATTTAGAATCTCCTGTAAGCTCTTATTTAGCTGTTTTACCCCTACAATTCCCTTTTTCATAGGGGTAAGTACCTGTATATCTCCTAAGGGGTTAAAACTCTTATATTTGGGTAAACGGCTAGTGCATAGATCAATAATAATTTTTAAGATCTCCTCATTAGACTGAGCCCTGTCAAAGAAAAAGTCCTTATTTTTCATATTTAATTGGGGGAGTTCCCCTTTATTTATTTTATGAGCATTTAGAACTATCATGCTTTCTTGGGCCTGTCTGAAAATCTCCTTTAAATAGACCACCTTTACAATTCCACTTTCAATAATATCCTTAAGAACATTACCTGGCCCTACCGAGGGCAATTGGTCCACATCCCCTACTAATATTAACCTCGCTCCTGGTGCTATTGCCTTTAATAAATGATTCATTAATAGGATGTCCACCATAGAAACCTCATCTATAATTATTACATCTGCTTTCAAGGGGGAATCTTGATTTTTTTGAAAACTCTGTTCCTCCCCTTCCCGGGAAAATCCATATTCTAACAACCTATGGATGGTTTTAGCTTCCCGACCTGTTGCCTCCTCCATTCTTTTGGCTGCCCTACCTGTAGGAGCCGCTAATAGCACTTCTTCATTGTTCTCCTCTAATATATCTAAAATACTATTAATAATAGTGGTCTTACCGGTACCAGGTCCTCCAGTTATCACCAATAAGCCGTTATTCATGGATTCCTCAATGGCCTTCCTTTGACTATTGGCTAGCAATATCTTATTTCTTCTTTCTACCTCCATAATTCTCTTATCCAAATCTATTATCTTATTATCTATTTCTGTTAATACTAGGGATACTATCCTAAGGGCAACTTCCTCCTCTGCCCGAAAAAAGGGTATGGAATAATACACCCTTTCCCCATCTATAATTTCTAATTTAAGATGGCCCTTTACTACTATATCCATTAATACACCTGCCACCTGGTCATAATCTAATCCCATTAATTCAGCGGCATTTTTTATAAGTTCTTCCTCTGGACAAAAGGTATGTCCTTCAGTATGGATTTGATATAGGGCATATTTAACCCCTGCTGATATTCTATATTGGGAGTTGTATTCTATACCCATGCTCATGGCTATTTGATCGGCCTTTTTAAAGCCTATGCCTACAATATCCTCTGCCATTTTGTAAGGGTTTTCTTTTATGATGGCTATGGTTTTATCTTGATATCTTTTATATAGTTTCACAGCATGTTTAGGTGTCACACCATAATTCTGAAGAAATAGCATAACTTCCCTTAGTCCCTGCTGTTCTTCATAAGACTCTAAGATTTTTTTTGCTGTTTTTTCACCAATTCCCACTATTTCTGTAAGTCTAGAGGGATGAAATTGAATAATATCTAAGGTGTCCTTACCAAAATGACTTACCATTCTCTTGGCAATCACAGGGCCAATCCCCTTTATAAGTCCAGAAGATAAATACTTTTCTATGGCTTCAATAGAGGAAGGAATGGAAACATTAAAGGTCTCCACCTTAAATTGCAAACCATATTCCCGATGGGTAACCCACTTTCCTGTTAGGGATACTTCCTCCCCCTCTTGTAATTCAGGAAAAAATCCTATTATGGTTATTAATTCCCCCCCACTATTTAGATCTGCAATTGTATAACCATTGAAGTTATTATAATATATAATGGAATTGATAATGCCTTTTATCTCCTCTAAGGAAGCCAAAGAAATTCCTCCCTATCCTTTAATCTCTTTCCATTATAGCATTAAGTCTGTTGGCCTTACAATTCCCTATATACCCCTATCAATTGGCNNTGAATCATCTTAGTTTTTATACTTTGATAGCCTTGTAATACCTTAAGGGAAGTATTGTTTTTAAAGAATACCTGAGAATATCCTTCCTGTCTTTCTATTTCCTTCACCCAAAGATAATTAATATAACCAAAGGCACCATCTTTTTTTAGCTTAGGAATTCTTACCTTAACAGGTATTAATATTAATTCACTATTGATGGGATAGGGAAGAAGGTTTTTCTGACCAAATTGCTTTTGCAGCCTTCTTTTAATAGAAACAAGATCAATATAGTTTTCAAAGGCCAGTTTTCTTATAAAAGACCTAATATGGAAATTCATTATTATTTCTTTACCACTACTATCCAATACTAGTGATAAATCCCCTTTACCCTCTATATATTTTGGGATTGCATAAATTATTTTATAGTTTGAAATTCTTTCTTGCATATAACTACCTCCTTCCCTATAGTTATATTAATCGAACATATGTTCGTAGTCAAATTATTGTACCCCTTTATGGACAAGTTAGCCAAGGTCCTCCCGTTGAAGATATTTTTCCAATCATTCCCGGAACGACGGGGGAACATTCCTTACTCCCTTATCCCTATTTCATTGATTCAATCACCTTTGCCAATTGGTAAATACTTTGGGTTAAGCTGGAAATCTTCCCTTCAAATCTAACTAAAAGATAGATGGAAATGACCATGGGAAACCCAAAATTTCCAATCTGCACAAGTAATTCTTCCACCTTTAATCCCCCTTTCTAAAGATATTTAAAGGATAGGAGCATTTTATCCCCTATCCCTTATCCCCTATTTAACTTATTCTATCATTTGAAATTCTTGGACTTCAGTAGTAATTAATTCTGCCTTTACTTTTTCTATTAGATCTCCCCCAGATGTGATAAAGATATTATTTGCTAATATATCATCCATGGCTTGGTTTACTTCCACTTCTGTTAAGTCATCCTTAGCATTATCTACAGAGATTTTACTAGATCTACCGCTTTCATTTTTAAAGGTCATTTCTAGCTTTAGTTTTGCCATTTCTTAACCCCCTTTCTATTTGGTAATTAATTGACCCCTTTCTAAGCATTCAATAAGATTACATCCTCTACCCTATGAATTTCTTCTAATTCATATTTTTGCAATCCTGCTAAGGTATTTGCCACATCATAAATTGATTGGTTTTCTGCGCTGGGTTTTACATTAGAATAGGTCTTTGTCCTAAAGATCTCCTTTCCCTCCTCATCAAAGCCGGTAAGTAGCTTTAATTGAAGCCTTGTGCTAAATGCATATTCTTCTATTGCCATATTTTCACCCCCCTTCTATAATTAATAAATAGAAGAAAGGGAAAAAGTAAACCCATATTAATTTAAAGATTTATACAATTTCTTTCTGTAGCCTTTTTAAAGCCCTTGCCTTAAGCTTTATTATGGATTGATAGGATAGACCTTTTTTCTCTGCTATTGACTTTAGGGTTTTTCCTTTAAAGTAATAGTCCAAAATTAGTTCTTTTTGTTTTGGGGTAAGCTTCTCCAACCCTATATAAAGGAGTTCTTTTTCCACCTTTGATAAATAATCCTCCTCTAATCTTCTCTCCTCCTTTATTAATCTATCCATTAGACAAAATCCCCCATCATTTAGGGGTTGGTCTAAAATCAAATATTCTCTAATCTTTTTTCTTTCATTTATATAATGATAAAAAATTTGTCTCTTAACATATCCAGGAAAGGGTACCCCTAAATTTTCATCAAAATCCCTTATGGACTGTAAGATAACTACTCTACCCTCTTGGAGCAAATCGTAAAAGTCTTGATTTTTCCCAAAATATTTAATTATATTTTTAATAAGCAATGGTGTAAATTTTCTTAAAATAATCTCTTTAGCCTCCTTATCACCATTTTTAGCTGCCAATACCTGTTGCCTTAGTAAATTGTTTTCCATTGAGAATCACCCCACTTTTTTTGTGAGGCCGGCCTATTCCCTGCAGGTATTGATATAATAATTGATTTTAATAAATAGCAATATCTATGAAAAATAAAAAATTCCATAGAACTACTAAATAGTAAATTCCAAGGAATCTTTAGGTTTTATCGATATTTTATTTTTGTTTCTTTCCTTAAGACTAGTGAGCAAATGACTTGAATAATTTTTAGAAAAATCCCTGGTATACTAGGAGTATTTATTAGTCCCAAGGGAGTTTTCACTAATAGCTAAATTTTGTTTTTATTTGTTTAGTCCTTCTTTTCTTAAAATTTCTGCCTTATCTGTCCTTTCCCAAGGAAGGTCAATATCTGTTCTGCCAAAATGTCCATAGGCTGCTATTTGTTTATATATAGGCCTTCTTAAGTCCAATTCTTTTATAATGGCTGCTGGACGTAAATCAAAGTGATTTTTAATAAGTTCTATTATTCTGCTTTCTTCTATTTTACCTGTATTGAAGGTTTCCACATTAATGGAAACAGGTTGGGCAACCCCTATAGCATAGGCTAATTCTACTTCACATTTTTCAGCAATGCCAGCGGCCACCAAGTTTTTAGCAATATATCGGGCAGCATAAGAAGCGGACCGATCCACCTTAGTAGGATCCTTCCCAGAAAAAGCTCCTCCCCCATGTCTTCCATATCCTCCATACGTATCCACTATAATCTTTCTTCCTGTAAGGCCTGCATCACCATTAGGGCCTCCAATAATAAATCTTCCGGTAGGATTTACTAAAAATCTTGTGTTTTCATCTAATAAATCACTGGGAACAATAGGCCTAATAACATGTTCTATTATATCCTTTTGGATCCTATCCCTCTCCACCTCAGGTCCATGTTGGGCTGAAACCACTATTGTATCCACCCTTTTAGGTTTTCCTTCAATATATTCCACAGTAACCTGGGTTTTCCCATCGGGGCGAAGATAGTCAAGGGTCCCATTTTTTCTTACCTTAGCAAGCCCCATTGCCAGCTTATGAGCCAAGGAAATTGACAGGGGCATTAATTCTGGTGTTTCATTTGTGGCTATTCCAAACATAATACCCTGGTCTCCAGCTCCTATTGCATCTAGTTCTTCCTCACTTATTTGTCCTTCTTTAGCCTCTAATGACTGATTCACTCCTAATGCTATATCTGGCGATTGTTCATCTATAGATGTAATTATTCCACAGGTTTCCCAATCAAAACCTGATTTTGCCCTATCATATCCTATTTCCTTTATGGTTTGCCGTACTATTTTGGGTATGTCCACATAGGATGTTGTTGTTATTTCTCCTACCACCGCCACTAAGCCTGTAGTAATCATTGTTTCACAGGCCACCCTTGCCATAGGGTCTTCTTTTAATATGGCATCTAAAATACCATCTGAAATCTGGTCACACATTTTATCTGGATGACCTTCTGTAACCGATTCTGATGTAAATAATTTCTTAACCATTTTATTCCCTCTTTTCTATTTTAAACTTTAATAATGTGAAAAAATTAAACCTCTCCAAAAGAAGAGGTATTCAATCTCATAACTCATCTTTCAGAATAAATTCTGTAGGATTTAGCACCATGCATTGCTGGTTGCCGGGTTTCAAAGGGCCTAGTCCCTCCACCTCTCTTAATAAGTCTTTTATTTATTTAGTTATCATAAAATCATTAGACCGAAGTGGGAGAGTATTAACATTAAAAGCCCTGCCACCATTGTACCCAAAAGACAAACTATAAATGCACTTTTAAAGGGCAATTTTAGCAAAGCTGCTATGGTACTTCCTGTCCATACTCCCGTTCCCGGTAAAGGAATTGCTACAAGAATAAACAGTCCCCACAAACTATACCTTTTCACCTTTTCAGATTTTCTATTGGCCCGATTGGTAACCCAATCAACAAAACCTGCAAAGATACCTATTCCCTTAAGACCCTTTAATATATTTGGTAGAAACTTTAAAATAAAGGGACAGGGTGCTATACTCCCTAATACAGATATTATATATGCATGAATATAGTTCATATCTAATACAAATATACCATAGGGTAGAGAACCTCTTAGCTCAATTAAGGGGGTGGCTGCCATAATAAGTACCATTAATTCACTTTTTAAAATTTCTAATAGCCCTGTCATTAACTATCCCCCTAGGTAATTTTATTGTACCAGCAGTAATTTTAGTTAATAATTATAATTCATCATAAATATCTATATTAGTATAGTATTCATGTTAGATTAGAACTATCCCTAGGTAGAATTTTTATTTAATCCATTAGAATTTCTTAGTTCTAGGTAGGATAGCCTTCCTAGAGAGTTTCATTTTACCCTGATTATCAATTTCCACTAGTTTTACTTCCACTTCATCCCCTTCAGCTAATACATCTTCCACCTTATTAATACGCTCATGGGCAATATTTGAAATATGAAGTAACCCTTCCTTTCCTGGCAAAATCTCCACAAAGGCACCAAAATTCATTATCTTAATTACCTTTCCTTTATAAACCTCTCCTACTACAGCATCCCTGGTAATATCTTCAATAATTTCTATTGCCCTATTGCCAGATTCCTGATTATTTGCAACTATATAAATAGTTCCATCATCTTCTATATCAATTTCTACCCCAGTATCCTCAATAATCTTATTTATAACCTTACCACCAGTACCTATAACATCTCTAATCTTATCTGGATGAACAGACATGGTAACAATCTTTGGAGCATATTTGCTAAATTCTGGCCTAGGCTTATCAATGGTTTCCTTCATTTTATCCAGTATATGTAATCTACCTATTCTAGCCTGTTCTAGTGCTTCTTCCAATATGGAACGATTTATTCCTTTGATTTTTATATCCATTTGCATAGCAGTAATTCCCTTTTCAGTACCTGCCACCTTAAAGTCCATATCTCCTAAAGCATCTTCCACACCTTGGATATCTGATAATATAGTGATTTTATTTCCTTCTTCAATCAAGCCCATGGCTATTCCAGCTACCATGCTCTTTATAGGTACTCCTGCATCCATAAGGGCCAAAGTACTTCCACAAACACTTGCCTGAGAAGAAGAACCATTACTACTTAATACCTCTGAAACCAATCTAACAGAATAGGGAAAGTCTTCCTTATCTGGCATCATAGGTAATAAAGATCTTTCTGCTAAAGCACCATGTCCAATTTCCCTTCTGCCAGGTCCCCTCATAAAGCCTGTTTCTCCTACACTATAAGGGGGGAAGTTATATTGATGGATAAAGGACTTATCCTCTTCTTCCTCAAGACCGTCTATTCTTTGGGCATCTCTTGGGGAGCCTAATGTTGCAATGGTCATCACCTGGGTTTCACCCCTAGTAAATAACCCTGAACCATGGGTTCTAGGTAGCATTCCTACCTCACTCCATATAGGTCTGATTTCATTTGGCTTACGACCATCTGGTCTAATTCCCATTTCCATAATTCTACTTCTTATTAATTCTCTTTTAACGTTAGATATTACTTTATTAACTATCTTAGAGATTACCTCATTATCTTGATATTTTTCCTCAAAATATTCTATAGATTCATTAGTTACTTTGTCAATTTCATCAGCTTGGGCCTGCTTTCCATGAATATCTAATGCATTAACAATTTTATCTACTACAAATTCCTTAATTTCTAACTCCAGGTCCTCATATAAATTCTCCGGTTCCTCAACAATTACTTTCTCTTGGCCCACTTCTGCAACAATGCCTTCAATAAATTCTACTATCTTTTTTATTTCTAAATGTCCAAATAAGATAGCTTCTAAAATTTCCTTCTCTGTCAATTCATTGGCACCTGCCTCAGTCATAACAATGGATTCCTTAGTGCCTGCAACTATTAGATCTAAGGAACTGGCCTCCCTTTGTTCCAGGGTAGGATTTATTATGTATTCCCCATCAACCAGTCCAACACTTACTGAACCTGTAGGCCCTGCGAAGGGAATATTAGATATGGAAAGAGCTATAGAGGAACCAATCATAGCCACCACATCTGGGGTACAATCCTGATCTACTGATAATACTGTAGCAATTACCTGGACATCATTGTGATAATTTTCTGGGAATAAAGGTCGGATAGGTCTATCAATTAATCTACTTGTTAAAACCGCCTTTTCACTGGGTTTTCCCTCTCTTTTAATAAAACCACCAGGTATTTTGCCTACTGCATAGGACTTTTCCACATATTCACAACTCAAGGGCAAAAAATCTAAGCCTTCCCTTGGGGTCTTTGATGCACAAGCTGTCACTAAAACAACGGTATCTCCATAATAAACAGTACAGGCTCCCTGAGCCAATCCTGCCAGTTTTCCTATTTCAACAATTAAGGGTCTTCCCCCTACTTCCATCTTATAGGTTTTCATTATCTATTCACTCCTTAAATTAATCCCTATTATTTTTATCTTTTATTATCTTTGAGGGGTTAGTTTTCCCTAGCACCCTATGCTTATATTAACCAAAAATAGTCTTAATTAATATAAAATAGAAAAGAGAGGAAGTTTATATTCTCCTCTACTAAGGGTAAAAAAGTTCCAAATATTCCCGCCCACTATAATTTAAAAATATTATAACAAATAAATCCAAAACAAACAAATAATTTAAAATCTAAAATATTTAAGATATATTATAACTCTTGGTTTTGTTTTAATGCTTTAATTTTATTAATAATTTGGGCTGGAATAAAGCCCAGCCCCTATACTTTAAAAACATCAGGCGAACAGGATATCTTGCCTCTATACTGAAAGGCCAAAGATGCCTCCTCCTTCTAATTATTTGGTTTTTCCAGTAGAGTTGCCTTTAATTCCTTGGTTTCTTTTCCATTTCTAACAATGGTGATTGTCAGTTCATCTCCCACTTTTTTCTGACTAATTAATTTTGTTAATTGTTCCATGGTGATAATCTTATCTCCATCGATCTCTATTATTACATCCCCCCGCCTAATTCCGGCCTTATGAGCAGCACTACCGCTCATTACATCATGAATATATATACCAATTGGCAGTTTATAGATCTTGGCAGCTTCCTCATCTATATCTCCGGCAACAATACCTAAATATGGCCGAGATACATAGCCCTGGCTTAATAATTCTTGAATAATAGGTTTTGCATAGTTTATAGGGATAGCAAAACCTAATCCTTCCACCTTAGAATCTGCAATCTTTATAGTATTAATTCCTATTAATTGTCCCCTACCATTGACTAGAGCACCACCACTATTACCTGGATTTATTGCCGCATCTGTCTGGATCAGCTTTAAGTTTTTATCTGCCAAATGTAACTCCCTATCTAGTCCGGATACAATTCCTGAAGTAACTGTGCCACTATAGCCTAATGGATTTCCTATTGCAATTGCCCTTTCCCCTACAAAAAGATTATCAGAATCTCCAAATTCTATAGCCTTTATACTCTTCTCTATGCCCTGGGGAATATCCTTTCTCTCTATCTGAATTACCGCTAAATCCGCATCTGGATCTGCGCCAATTAGCTTGGCATCTGCCCTATCTTCATTATTAAATGCCACTGTCAATTGATGGGCCTTATCCACCACATGCTGATTAGTCATAATCATAATACCTTCATTACTAATCTCAAATATTACTCCCGAGCCAGCTCCCTCTTGGATAACTTGATTCATAAAGATGTCTCGGCTTTGGACCCTATTGGTAATAGCTACAACAGAAGGTCCTACTTTTTGGACAATTTCCTCTGTGGAAAGTTGGCTACCCTTTTGAAAGTTTTTTTCACTATCTTCTATTATTCCCCCTTCTCCACTTTTATCAAAACTAGAATCCCTATCGATTTTTTCTCCCGCTAAATCCCCTGTTATTATATAGTTTACAATATTATATCCAGCACCTATTGCAGTCCCTCCCACCAGAGAAACAATAATTGCTAAAATAATAATCTTGGTAAAGGAAAGACCTTTTTTCCTTTTTTTCCCTATTTCCAATACTTCATATTCATTATGATTATCTCTATTATTATAATCCATAAAATCACCTCATTTTATTATAATGATTTAGAATAAGGGTGGCAGGTCGGTATGGAATCTACCCCTACAACACTATTAAACGACGAGGGCGTGGTTCTCTACTCCCCTAGCCCATATCCCTGACCTTAGAGGAATACTCCATAGCATATCCCTTTCCTTATCCCTATCCTACCCCAATTTTATTACAAAATTATGAACTAATTGTTAACAATTGGGTTTATTACAACTTTTCCCCATCTAAGGTAAAGGTAAATTCTACGCCTTTTTCCCTACTACTGGATACATTCAATCCTTGATTATGCAATCTAATAATTTCCTTTACAATGGATAGTCCTAAGCCTGATCCTTCCCTATCCTTCCCTCTAGAAGAATCTAACTTATTAAACCTATCAAATATATATTTTAAATCTTCCTTGGATATTACACTGCCAGTATTTCTCACACTTATAAAAACCCTATTATCCTTATACTGGGTTTTTATATATATTTTACCCCCATTTTCAGTAAATTTAACTCCATTATCAAAAAGATTATAAAGTACCCTTTCTATTCCACTTATATCACCATAGGCAATAAACTTTTCCCTCTCCAAATTTAAATCAATCTGTAAATCTTTTTCCTTAATCCGCCTTTCAAACTTATCTATTTCATTTAATATCAATTGGTTTATATCAAAGGGAGTAATTTCTAAATTTAGTTGACCCCCTTCTATCTTTGATAAATCCAGAATATTATTTGTAAGTTTTGTCAATCGTTGACTTTCTTCTAGAACTATATTTAAGTATTCCTCCTGGTCTTTTTTTTCTATTGTGCCGTCTAAAATCCCCTTTACAAAACCATTAATGGAGGTTAGGGGTGTCCTCAAATCATGGGATATATTTGAAATAAAATCTCTCCTCATGGTCTCTAATTTTTTAAGATCATCAGCCATGATATTTAAATTTTTTGCCAACTCTCCCAATTCATCTTCCCGGTTTATCTCCAATTTCTTATTAAAATTCCCCTTAGCTATAGCCCCTACCCCATCATTAATTCTACTTATTTCCTGGGTAAGATTTCTAGATGTTAAAAAAACTAATATAAATGCTATAAGGGAAGAAATAACAAGGGAAATCAAAGTAATCCTTCTTATATCCTTAGTAGTCTTAAGGATTTCCGGAATAGAGCTGTGTATAAATAGACCTAATACCACCTGATTCCCTGTTTTTATTGGGTATCCTATGGTCAACACCGGTTGCTGGAAAAAACCCTTAAAGGTTCCTTCCCTTTTAAGAATTTTCCCCTGGAATACCTCCTGAATTTCATCAATTTCTAAATCTTTAATAAAGGTGGTTAAATCATCCTGACCTGAATTTATATATACCTGCCCCCTTCTATTAAGTATCCAAATCCTGGCATCCAAATACCGATCTAATGCCTCCAATTCAAATGCTAAACGGTCTATATCCACAATTCCACTTTCAAAATAGGTCAAATATTGGCTTTCTATAATCTTTGCCTGTTCTACTAAAAGATCCTGTTTTTGTTGGATAAAATAATTTTCCAAGGTTTTAGACATAGAAAAACCTAGGATAATAAAACCAGCTAATATAATACATATATTTATGATAAGTAGTTTTCCAAATAAGGTTTTCAAAATAGCCACCCCATTATAGGATTTTCTTTTTATTTTTAAACTAAATAGAAGTGTCAAATTTATAGCCCACACCCCAAATAGTTTTGATTTCCCAGGGATCATCTTGGTTTAGCTTTTCCCTTAACCTTTTAATATGGACATCCACCGTCCTACTTTCCCCTATATAGTCATACCCCCAAATCTTATCTAGCAATTGTTCCCGGGTAAACACCCTATTGGGATTAGAAGCTAAAAAATATAAAAGTTCCAATTCCTTAGGGGGCAATTCCAACCTCTTTCCATGATAATTAAGGGTATAATTAGATAGATTTATTCCAATATTAGGATAGATAATTTCTTTATGGTCTTGCTTATCAAATTGGTATCTCCTTAACACCGCCTTTACCCTAGCTACTAATTCTTTCCCCTCAAAGGGCTTTACTATATAGTCATCTGCCCCTAATTCTAAACCTAGTACCTTATCAAAGGTTTCCCCCTTTGCAGTAACCATTATAATTGGAATATTACTAATTCTACGAATTGCCCTGCATACTTCATAACCATCCATTTCCGGTAGCATTAAATCCAAAATAACTAAATCTGGGGTTTCCCTTCCAAAGGCTTCCAGGGCGGTTTTCCCATCAAAATATTCTAAAGTAGTATAGCCTTCTTTTTTTAGATATAGGGCTATTAACCTAAGGATATTTTCATCATCATCTACAATCATTATTTTTTTATTTCTATCCATAATAAATTCACCTGCCTACAAATCATACCATTATTATAAACTATCTATCCTATGGGTGTCACCATAGGATAGTGCCAAAGGCACATTTTATGAATATTGTTTATAAACTTGGAAAAAATAAACACTATTGAATAAAGGGAGGACATATACATGAAAAAAAATCCAAAGCCCACCTTAATAATTATTGGAGGGGGAGAGGATAAAAAAACTGATAAAAAAATCCTAAAAAAAATTATTGCATTATCTGGGGAAGAAAATGCAAAAATTGGAGTTATCACCACTGCTACCGATAAACCAATGGAAGTGGGGTTGGAATATGAAAACATCTTCTATGACTTAGGAGCAAAGAAGGTGTCCACCATACCCATAGTAGATAGGAAACATTCTAATATTAGATCCCCCTTAGATGATTTACTAAACTATGATTGTCTTTTTTTTACTGGAGGAGACCAATTAAAAATTTCCAGTATTATAGGGGGGACATATTTTCACAATGTCATTTATGAATTTTATTCCCAGGGGAAGGTATTAGCAGGTACAAGCGCAGGGGCTTCCATGATGAGTCATATTATGATTGTAGAAGGTTATGATGAGGAAGCACCTATGAAGGTGACCATAAACCTTGCCCCTGGGATGGGATTAATCAAAAATGTAATAATTGACCAACATTTTAACCAAAGGGGTAGAATTGGACGATTATTGGCAGGGGTGGCACAAAATCCACAAATCTTAGGTATTGGTATTGATGAAGATACTGCCATTATTGTGGAGGATAATAGAAGCTTCTTTGTACTAGGAAAGGGAGTGGCCACAATAATTGACGGAAGAGGTATAAATTACACCAATATTTCAGAACAATTCCCTAATGAACCCCTGGCACTGACAAATGTGGTAATGCATATACTTCCTGAAAATTTTGGGTATGACCTATGCCACAAAAAGCCAATAATAAAAGAGTAATATAGTTTTTTATGATTATACTAAAATCTTTACGGAGGGAAAGAATTTTGAAAATTAATGATTTAATCATATATAACGGCCCTAATATATATAGCCATAAACCCTGTATAATGGCAAAAATCGATATAGGAAAATACTGTAATATACCTACCTGTGATATCCCTAACTTCAACAACTTACTGCTAGAATACATCCCTACCCTAAAAGAACATAAATGCTCTGAAGGCTATAGAGGAGGGTTTGTAGATAGACTATATGAGGGCACCTTTTTAGCCCATGTATTTGAACATGTCTGTATAGAAATTCAAAATATTCTTGGATATGATATTTCCTTTGGAAAGGCTAGACAAACAGAGGAGGAACATATATACAGAATAATCTTTGAATTTGAAAATAAAATAGTGGCAGAGGAAGTCTTATACCTAGCTATGGACTTAATCAATGACCTGTGTAGGGGATATAAAAATATAAAGTTCCAGGAAAAAATTAATAAATTAAGAAAAATGGCAATTAGTCAAAATCTAGGTCCTAGCACCCAAGCAATAGTTAGCGAGGCAAAATTAAGGAATATTCCCATAATACATATAGAGGGCAGTTTACTCCAATTAGGATATGGCTGCTTTGGAAAAAGGTTACAGGCTACAATTACAGAAAATACTGGATGTATTCCTGTAGATATTGCCTGCGATAAAAAAATTACTAAAGAACTATTGACTATGGCTGGTATCCCAGTACCCTATGGATATGTTTCCGATAATCTAGAAGATATTTTAAATTATACTAAACGTATAGGATATCCGGTGGTAATAAAACCAAACCATGGAAATCAAGGTAAGGGGGTTTCTCTAAACCTAACAGACAAGGACCACATCTCTACAGCCTTTAAAATCGCAAAGGAGTTTTGTGACCAGGTGGTGGTGGAAAAATATATCCAGGGCAATCACTATAGAATTTTAGTGGTAGATGGAGAGTATATAGCCTGTGCTCAGCGTATTGCTGCCCATGTGGTGGGAAACGGAAAAAATAATATAGAAGAACTTATAAGATTAGAAAATCAAAATCCCTTACGGGGAGAAGAACACGAAAAGCCCTTGACCAAACTAAAGATTGATCCAGTAATGGAATTATTATTGAAAAAAAATAATATGGATTTAAAAATGATACCTGCCAAAGGGGAAGTGGTGTTTTTACGGGAAAATGACAATTTAAGTACCGGTGGGATTGCCCTAGATGTTACAGATAAAGTCCATCCCCAGAATATAGAGATGGCTATAAATGCAGCTAATGTCATTGGATTGGATATAGCTGGTATAGATATTACCACAGTAGATATCTCATCCCCTATGACCATGGAAGGGGGAGCTGTAATAGAGGTAAATGCTGCTCCGGGTATTAGGATGCACCACTATCCCACCCAGGGAAAACAGCGAAATGTTGCCCGAAAAATCCTGGATTCCCTTTTCCCTAAAGGTCAGCCCTGTACAATACCCATAATCTCTATAACTGGGACTAATGGTAAAACCACCACTAGCCGAATGTTAGGGAAAATCCTTAAAGAGGAAGGACTTAAGGTGGGAATGACCACCACTGGAGGTATATTTATAGACCAGAAATGTATTATGAAAGGGGATACCACAGGGGCCCTAAGTGCCCAAAGTGTGCTGATGAATAAAAAGGTGGAGGCGGCTATCTTTGAAACTGC
>MTKW01003642.1_pt1 | contig 40325 bp, 19 predicted proteins | sample 1042761 | NCBI WGS metagenome assembly MTKW01 (sample SAMN06205366, study PRJNA360243) | anaerobic digester metagenome | biome: Wastewater treatment plant; feature: Anaerobic digester sludge; material: sludge; isolation source: anaerobic digester fed with sludge from wastewater treatment plant ... | reverse complement strand
CTGTGCTGGACAATAGAACAACTGAATATTATAATCATAATGGTAATATTTATCACATTAAAAATCTTGAGCCATCTACTGTTTATTACATACGAGCTTATGCCATGACCCGGACCTATGCTGTCGGTTATGGTGATGTGTTGAAAGTAATTACCATTCCCAAAGGAAGAGTTACTTATACTTTAAATACAGATATAATCGGTATTAAAGAGGGAGTTGAATCGGCGGTTGAATATTTTAATAATTTCACCAGTATTCAGGGGCTTCATGTGACGGCCAATTATGGTTCAGGTACACCTACTGCTGAGGCAAGTTACGGGGGATGGATGACTTTTGGTCCGAACCCCTCTTACCAGCGTACGGGTACCGTACTTCATGAGATGGGGCATACTATAGGTGTCGGACAACATGGCATTTGGTATGGTGGCTCTTCACCTTTACGGGCTGGTGAAGGACGTGGTGACTGGCTGGGAGATCGTGCCAATAAAGTGGTGCAGTTTTTTGAAAACAGCGGGACTGCCAGGTTGACCGGAGATGGAGTGCATATGTGGCCCTATGGCATTAATGGAGCACATGAGGATTCCGGTAGTTCTGTTTTGTATATGGCAAACACTTCCATCTATCAAGGTCTTGGTGAGGATGGTTTGCCTCCGACAGGAGGTTTTACTACCCCTGCATACACGTTTGAGTCGGAAGATACCATCAAGTATTATATCAAGATTGAAAATGAAAGATTGGGACGAAACACCATGTATTTGGTTGAGAGTCCGCAAGGAAGACTGGCATTGAGAGTTATGAGTGGTGCAGAGTCCCTGGCAAATGACAGTGCAGCATGGTATTTCACATTCAATCCGAAAAACTGCTATTACACCATTCGCAATGCAAGCACAGGAAAGTATTTTACTTACAGGCAACTTGGTGCAAATGGAATTACTTTGACGGAAAAAGCTATTCCCGGAACGGCGGAAAACTTCCAAATGATGATGTCTCGTGTAAATTCAGAGATAGGCTCCGGAAGGGATAAACTTACTACCCGGACATTTTGGATCATACGTCCGGAACATCAACTGAATCCTCCTGCGATGTCTGTTCTGACCAATAGGTCTATTACAGCGACTGCCTTTAATCTGAATGATGCGGCTACCTCACAACGTTGGTTTATTCTGACCGCAGATGAGGTTGAGCTTTTCGATAAGGCTTACCCGCAGACGAGCCAAACAGAAGAGATGGCGATGTCTCAACTTGCCATTTATGCTGAAAATCAGCAGTTGCACATCAATAATATCGTCGAACCATCTGATATAGTTGTGTATGATATTTCCGGACGCTTGCAATTCAGCATGAGCGGAGTGTCAGGCTCCTGTTCAAGAACATTGTCAGAAGGGGTATATTTTGTTTCTGTTTCCAACAGACAAGCTACCAAAACTAAAAAAGTTGTTGTTCGATAAAATTTAAACCGATATTTTTTTTACATATATTAAACATAAACCGTAAAAACCAAAAAATATGAGAGTGAAATTTATGATGTTAAGCATGCTTTTATGCACGATTAACTTATCCGCACAAACATGGGAAGTACCGGTCCTGGAAGCAACTGAAATACAGGACGGTTCAGTTTACTATGTGCAAAATACAGGTCTGAATTTACAGATAGCTGCCGGAGCCGATTGGGGAACACGGGCGGTACTAAAGGAGGAAGGTTTGGTTGCTACCGTTCGCCTTGATGCTGCTACAAGTCTGTATGTATTGGAGTTTCCCGGAAGAGACAAGACATTGTTCAGGGATGATCTAAGCGGAAATGTTTATACGGATCAAACCAAAGACAACAAGTGGAACATACAGTTAGTGGATGGAGAAGATTTTACTTATACCATTCAGGCTCCTTCGAATTATGCAGGCTACAGAGCCAATCAGTTTTTCGGTTCTGACGGACTAAAAGAGAACGACAATTACATATTAAAATACAATCGTGATAAAGACCAATATGCCGATTATATCAAATGGCAATTTTTAAATATTTCTTTGTATGAAGCTCGCCAGGCCTTTTACAGAGCTTTGGTCCATGCATCAGAAACGACAAGTCTTGACCTTTCATCATACACCACTGTGTATGAAACATCGAAGGATCCTAATGAAGTCAGGAATGCTACCAAAGAATTGGACGGAGAGGTGATAGATGAAATAACCAGGGATGCTTCCCCGTCAAACCCTGTTGATCTGACTTATTATTTGGTTAATCCGAATTTTGATAATAATGATGCTGAAGGATGGACCGTGGAAGCTGCTACGGTCAATTATCATGAAGTGGAGTTTTATGAAAGAACCTTCGACATGTATCAAGAGATCACAGGCATGCCGGCAGGTAAATACATATTAAAAGCACAAGGCTTTGAGCGTCCGAAAAACAATGACAGCGGTGCTGCTTACAAAGCAGGTACTGAAACTATTTACGCCCGCCTTTATGCAAATAGTGAAGTTTTCTCAGAACATTCCATTCCATTCAACTCACTTTATAAACATACCTATTCAGGTGATGGAACGTATAACGGCTATGTCAACAATATGGCTTCTGCCGGGAGGGCGTTTTCAGACGGGCACTATGAGATGGTTTTAACTGACATTATGCTGGCAGAAAATGATGTGCTGACGATTGGAGCCAAATCTGATTTCAGGCAATCGTATTACTGGGTGTTGTTTGATAATTTCCGTCTTGAATATCTGGGATTTGATCAGGATGAAGTTGTGGCATTGGCCCAGCAGCAAAAAGCAGCCTCTCAAGAGCTCTTAGAAAACAAAATGCAGAATATTGTTAGGGGTAACTTAACCTCGGCATTGGATCAAATGCAAGGAGTTTTGGATGCCGAACCTTTGGAGTTATCCGATTTGTACGAGGCTTATGACCAGCTGCTTGTGGCTACTGAGGCTGCAAATGTGTCAATCCTTGCTTATGACAATCTGCAAATAGCTATCGACTCTGCCAGGGTTATGTATGCCGACGGAGCGGGGAACGAAGCTTCTGCCTTACAAAACAGTATCAATACAGCTGAAGATATGTCAAATAATTTTGATGCAGAGTTAGACGATATCTACGATAGCACATCTGAAATGTATTCAGCCATCTTTGCCTATCGTCTGGCGAATGCTACCGGAACGGCACCCCGCGTAATGACCAATCCCAATTATGTGAGAGGATCTGCATCCATACTTGCCCGATTGCTGGGTGGAGTAGGTACAGACATAGAACGCGGTTTTTGTTGGAGTACGCATCCGGAGCCTACTGTGCTGGACAATAGAACAACTGAATATTATAATCATAATGGTAATATTTATCACATTAAAGATCTCAAACCATCTACTGTCTATTACATACGCGCTTATGCCATGAACCAAACATATGCTGTTGGTTATGGCGACATATTAAAAGTGATCACCCTTCCCAGAGGAGCAGTTACTTTTACTTTGAATGCAAGTGTAACTAATAGCGGGGAGCACTATCCGCGTATTAAAGAAGCGGTTGAAACGGCGGTTGAATATTTTAATAGTTATACCAGCATACGGGGACTCCATTTGTCGGTTAACCATCATGTAGGCACACCTACTGCTGAGGCAAGTTACGGAGGATATATGCAGTTCGGCGGAAGTCCGAGTTACCAGCGCACGGGTACTGCACTTCATGAGATGGGACATACTGTAGGTGTTGGAACACACGGAATTTGGTATGATGGTTCTTCTCCTTTGCGGGCAGATCAAGGACGTGGCGACTGGCTGGGAGATCGTGCCAATAAAGTGGTGCAGTTTTTTGAAAATAGTACAACCGCCAGGTTGACCGGAGATGGGACTCATATGTGGCCCTATGGTATCAATGGTGCACATGAAGATTCCGGTAGTACTGTCCTGTATATTGCAAATGCCGCTATCCATCAGGGTGTTGGCGAAGATGGTCTGCCGCCGACAGGAGGTTTCACTACCCCTGCATACGTATTTGAGTCGGAAGATACCATCAAGTATTATATCAAGATTGAAAATGAAAGGTTGGGTAGAAACACCATGTATCTGGTTGAGAATCCGCAGGGAAGATTGGCATTGAGAGTTATGAGCGGTGCAGAGTCTCTGGCAAATGACAGTGCAGCATGGTATTTCACATTCAATCCGAAAAACTGCTATTATACCATTCGCAATGTAAGCACAGGAAAATATTTTACTTACAGGAATCTTGGTACGAACGGAATTACTTTGGTGGGTAAAGCTACTCCCGGAGTATCGGAAAACTTCCAAATGATGATGTCTCGCGTAAATTCTGTGATAGGTTCCGGACGGGACAGACTTACTACCCGGACCTTTTGGATCATACGTCCTGAACATCAACTGAATCCTCCTACGCTGTCTGCTATGACCAATAGGTCTGTTTCTGCAACAAACTTTAATTTAAGTGATGCGGCTACCGCGCAGCGTTGGTATATTTTGACTGCGGATGAGGTTGAGCTTTTTGAAAAAGCCTTCCCGTCGACAAGTCAAACCGAAGAGATGACCATGTCTCAGCTTGTAATTTATGCTGAAAATCAGCAGTTGCACATCAATAATATTATCGAACCATCTGATATAGTTGTGTATGATATTTCCGGACGCTTGCAGTTCAGCATGAGCGGAGTGTCAGGTTCTTGTTCAAGAGCATTGTCGGAGGGAGTATATTTTGTTTCTGTTTCCAACAGGCAAGCTACCAAAACTAAAAAAGTTGTTGTCCGATAAAAATTTAAATCGATAAATTATTTTAAACACAATAAGTACAAACTATAAAAATAGATGAATATGAAAACAAAATTTGTTTTATTAGGTATGCTGTTCTGCCTGTTTAGCGTATCAGCGCAAGCTGAACAAACATGGGAACCACCGGTTTTGGAAGCAGTCGAAATACAAGATGGTTCAGTTTGCTATGTGGTAAATACAGGTCTTAATTTGCGGTTGGCTTTCGGAGCCGACTGGAATGCACGGGCTATATTAAATGAGGAAGGGTATCCTGTTACCGTTCGCTTTGATGAAGCCACAAATCTGTATATATTGGAGTTTGCCAATGAAAACAGGACATTGTACAGGAGTAATACTGCCGGAGATGTTTATACAGACCGGGCATTCGACAATACGTGGAACATACGACCGGTAGATGGCGAAGACGCGACTTATACCATTCAGGCTCCTTCGACGGCCGGAGGCTATAACGCCAATCAGTTTTTTGGTTCCACCGGACAAAAAGAAGGTGATTTTTATATTTTGGGTTTTAATAAAGATAAAAATCAATTTGGTAATTATATCAAATGGCAGTTTTTCAATGTGACTCTGCTTGAAGCCCGCCAACTTCTGTATGAAGCATTGGTTCGTGCATCAGAAAGTACAACTCTTGATCTTGCTTCATATACCACCGTGTATGAAACATCGAAAGTTATCGATGACGTTAGAGCCGCCACTGCAGAATTAAACAAGAAAGTATTTATTGAAACAACTAAGGATGCTTCTCCGGATAATCCTGTTGATGTCTCTTACTATTTGACTAATCCGGGTTTTGATTTTAATGATACCAAAGGCTGGGTTGTGGAGGGTGCTTCTACAGTTAATTATCAGGAGGTGGAATTTTATGAAAGAACCTTTAATATGTATCAGAAGGTTACTGGATTGCTTGCAGGGAAATATATATTGAAAGCACAAGGTTTTGAGCGCCCGGCACAACCCGATGGTGGTGCAGCCTATAATTCCGGTACTGAAACCATTCACGCCCGCCTTTATGCAAACAGTGAAATTTTTTCAGAAGTTTCCATGCCGCTTAATTCACTCTATAAACACAACTATTATGGTGCGGGATCAGATAACGGTTATGTTAGTGGTATGTCTTCTGCGGCGATAGCGTTTGCAGACGGACTTTATGAGATGGAATTAGCCGAAATAATGCTGGCGGAGGATGATGTGTTAACAATTGGGGTTACGTCAGATTTCAAGCAATCCTACTACTGGGTATTGTTTGATAATTTCCGCCTTGAATACGTAGGATTTGATCAGGATGAAGTTGTGACATTGGCTCAGCAACAAGTAGATGCTGCTGAGGCAATCAAAGATGACAAGATGAAGGCAACCGTTAAGGATAACCTGGTGTCGGCATTAAATCAGACACAAGGGATTTTGGATGCCGAACCTTTGGAGTTGAATGATTTGTATGAAGCATATAATCAGTTGCTCGTAGCCATCGAGGCCGCAAATGTGTCAATCCTTGCCTATGATGGTCTGCAAACAGCCATTGATTCTGCCAAGGTTGTGTATGATAACGGAGCAGGAAATGAAGCATCTGCTTTGCAGAGTGCCATTAGTACTGCCGAAGAAATGTCCGACAATTTTAGTGTAGAGTCGGACGATATTTACAGCAGTACATCTGATATGTACAAGGCCATCTTTGCCTATCGCCTGGCAAATGCTACCGGAACAGCACCTCGCGTTATGACCAATCCCAACTATGTGAGAGGAGCTACAGCCATACTTGCCAGATTACTTGGTGGAGCAGGTGATGTAGAACGCGGTTTTTGCTGGGCCACGCATCCCAATCCCACTGTATTGGATAACAGAACGACTGAACATTTTGATTTGGTTGCGAATCCACATTATGACATGAATGGTGTTATTTATTACATTAAAGATCTTGAACCATCCACTGTTTATTACATTCGTGCTTATGCCATGAGTAAGACCTATGCTGTTGGTTATGGTGATGTGTTGAAAGTAATTACCATTCCTAAAGGAAATGTTACCTATACTTTACATGATGATAATGTTTCTTTTAGAGAAGGGGTTGAGTCGGCGGTTTATTATTTTAATAATTTTACCTCTATTAAAGGACATAATTTGAGCGTTAGCTATGCCGGTGACGGTAGTACGGGTGCTCATGCCAGTTATGGAGGCTGGATGGAACTTGGCTCAGGTATTTATTGTGGCACAGGCATAGCACTTCATGAGATGGGGCATACTGTGGGTGTGGGAACACACTGGATGTGGGGTGTAATGAGAGACCAGGATGGTTTCTGGTATGGTGATCGTGCCAATAAAGTGGTGCAGTTCTTTAGAAATATGACCAATACCAAGTTGCACGGAGACAATACGCATATGGGTCCTTACGGAGTTAATGGTCCCGGAGCCGATAGCGGCAGGCCTATTTTATACATAGCCAATGCAGCTGTTCATCAGGCAATGGCTGAAGACGGTTTGCCCCCTACCGGAGGATTTGGTCTTCCTGCATACACATTGGAGTCGGAAGATACCATCAAGTATTACATCAAGATAGAAAACGAGAGATTGGGAAGAAACACCACGTATTTGGTTGAGAATCCGCAAGGAAACCTGGTGTTGAAAGTCATGAGTGGCGAAGAAGCCCTGGCAAATGACAGTGCTGCATGGTATTTCATATATAATCCGGAAACTTGCTATTATAATATCCGCAATGCGAGTACAGGAAAGTACTTTACATACAGGAAAACCGGTACGAATGGAATTACTTTGGTGGATAAAGCCACTCCTGCTGCAGTGGAAAACTTCCAGTTGATGATGTCCCGTGTAAACTCTGTGATAGGTTCCGGAAGGGACAAACTTACCACCCGAACCTTCTGGATCATACGTCATGAACACAAAACGGATCCTCCCACACTGTCCGCTCAAAGTAACAAGTCTGTTACAGTGACCAGCTTTAACTGGGGTGATAATGCCACTACACAGCGTTGGTTTGTTCTGAGGGAAAATGAGGTTGAGCTTTTCGACAAGGCTTATCCGCAGACGAGTCAGACAGAAGAGATGGCGATGTCTCAACTTGCCATTTATGCTGAAAATCAACAGTTGCACATCAATAATATTATCGAACCATCTGATATAGTTGTGTATGATATTTCCGGACGCTTGCAGTTCAGCATGAGCGGAGTGTCAGGTTCTTGTTCAAGACCACTGTCAGAAGGAGTCTATTTTGTTTCTGTTTCCAACAAGCAAGCTACCAAAACCAAAAAAGTTGTTGTCCGATAAAAATTCAGGGAATTTTTGTACCTTGCGGGCCACAAGTGAAGCAGAAACAAAAATAACAAAAATATGAAGGTAAAATCTATTTTGTTAGGCATGCTTTTTTGCATGCCTAACATCTTGTTGGCAAAAGCTACACAAACATGGGAAGCACCGGTTTTGGAGGCAACAGAGTTACAAGACGGTTCACTTTACTATGTGCAAAACACAGGTCTTAATTTACAGATTGCTGCCGGAGCCGACTGGGGCACGCGGGCTGTTTTAAAGGAGAACGGATTAGTTACTACTGCTCGCTTTGATGCCGCTACAAGTCTGTATGTATTGGAATTTTCCGGAAGAAGTGATTGGACATTGTTCAGGGATGATTTAAGCGGAAACGTTTATACCGATCAAACCAAGGACAATAAATGGAACATACAGTTAGTGGATGCTGAAAATCTGGTTTATACCATTCAGGCTCCTTCGTCGTATGGAGGTTACAACGCTAATCAGTATTTCGGTTCTACCGGACAAAAAGAAAACGATAATTATATATTGAAATATAATCGTGATAAAAACCAATACGCCAATTATATCAAATGGCAATTTTTGAATATCTCTTTGTATGAGGCTCGCCAGGCTTTGTATAAAGCTTTGGTTCACGCAGCAACAACGGATTTCGACTACACCTCATACAGCGATATATACACCACATCGACAGATCCCGATGAAGTTATGAATGCTGCCACAGAATTGGACAATGAGGTGTTTATTGCAATAACCGGTGCTGCTTCTCCGGATAATCCTGCTGATTTAACTTATTATTTGACCAATCCGAATTTTGACAATAATACTGCTGAAGGATGGACAGGTTCCGGTACAGTTAACTACCATGAGGTGGAATTTTATCAAAGCACCTTCAATATGTATCAGGAAATTACCGGGTTGCCTGCGGGGAATTATAGATTGAAGGCTCAAGGTTTTGAGCGTTTGGCTTATCCCGATGGTGGCGCTGCTTATAAATCAGGCAGTGAAACCATTTATGCCCGTCTTTATGCGAAAAGTGATATTTTTTCAGAAGTTTCCATACCATTCAACTCAGTTTACAAACATACCTATTCAGGAGATGGAACTATGGACGGCTATGTCAATACCATGGCTTCTGCCGAGAGGGCATTGGGAGACGGACTTTATGAAATGGTTTTAAACGATATTGTGCTGGCAGAGAATGATGTGTTGACGTTTGGAGCCAAATCCAATTTCAGTCAGTCGTATTATTGGGTGTTGTTTGATAATTTCCGTCTTGAATATGTAGGAAGGGAAGGGGTTGATTGGGAAGCTCCGGTTTTGGAAGCAACAGAGGTACAGGATGGTTCGGTTTACTATGTGAAAAATACCGGTCTTAATTTACAGTTAGCTACCGGAGCCGACTGGGGTACACGGGCAGTATTAAAGGAGGAAGGACTGCTTACTACTGTTCACTTTGATGCTGCGGCAAATCTGTATGTATTGGAATTTCCCGGAAGCAATTGGACAATGTACAGGAGCAATGCAGACGGAGATGTTTATATGGACCGGACATTTGACAATACATGGAACATACAATTAGTGGATGAAGAAAATCTGATTTACACCATTCAGGCTCCTTCGACGGCCGGAGGCTATAATGCCAATCAGTATTTTGGTTCCACCGGACAAAAAGAAAACGATAATTATATATTGAAATATAATCGTGATAAAAACCGATATGCGAATTATATCAAGTGGCAATTTTTAAATATCTCTTTGTATGAAGCCCGCCTGACCTTATGTAAAGATTTGATCCATGCATCAGAAACAACAGAACTAGATCTTACTTCATACAGCGAAATATACACAACATCGAAAGATCCCAACGAGGTTAGAAATGCCATTAAGGAGTTAAACAGGGAAGTGTTGACTGAAAAAACCAGGGATGCTTCTCCGGATAATCCTGTTGACATAACTGATTATTTGGTTAATCCGAGTTTCGATGGTAATACTGCTGAAGGTTGGACCATGGAGGGTGCCGGTGCAGTTAATTATCATGAAGTGGAATTCTATGAAAGAACCTTTGATATGTATCAAGAGGTTACCGGATTGCTCCCGGGAAGATATGTTTTAAAAGCACAAGGTTTTGAGCGACCGAAAGAAAACGACGGCGGTGCTGCTTACGCTTCCGGTACTGAAACCATTCACGCCCGCCTTTATGCAAATAGTGAAGTTTTCTCAGAACACTCCATTCCGTTTAATTCACTTTATAAACATACTTATTCAGGGGATGGAACGCATAACGGCTACGTCAACGACATGGCTTCTGCCGGGAGGGCATTGGGAGATGGGCTTTATGAAATGGTTTTAGCCGAAATTATGCTGGCAGAGGATGATGTGTTGACAATTGGCGCCAAAACCGATTTTAGTCAGCCGTATTATTGGGTGTTGTTCGATAATTTCCGTCTTGAATATGTGGGGTTTGATGCAGATGAAATTGTGGTATTGGCTCAACAACGAATAGCTGCTGCTCAGGAACTCTTAGATAACAAAATGCAGAATATCGAGCGGAGTAACCTGACCTTGGCATTGAGTCAAATGCAGGGAGTTTTGGATGCCGATTCTTTAGATTTGACCAATTTTTACGAAACTTATAAGCAGTTGCTTGTGGCCACTGCTGCTGCAGAAGTATCCATACTTGCATATGAAAATCTGCAAACAGCCATTGATTCTGCCAGGGTTGTGTATGCTGACGGGAGAGGAAAAGAAGCTTCTGCTTTACAGGGTGCCATTAATACAGCTGAAGGCATAGCCAATAATTTTGATGTAGAATTAGGCGATATTTATGAAACCACATCTGATGTATATACAGCCATCTTTGCCTATCGCCTGGCAAATGCCACCGGAACGGTGCCTCGCATAATGACTAATACTAATTATGTGAGAGGGTCTACATCCATCCTTGCCAGATTGACAGGTGGTTCAGAAAATATAGAACGGGGCTTCTGCTGGAGTACGCATCCTGAGCCTACTGTATTGGATAACAGGGTGAATGAATATTTTGATTTTAATGGTATTATCTATCACATCAAAAATCTTGAGCCATCCACTGTCTATTACATCCGTGCTTATAACATGAACCAAACCTATGCTGTCAGTTATGGTGATATATTAAAGGTAATTACCCTTCCCGGAGGGGGTGTTGGCTACACTTTAAATACAGATATAGCCGGTATTAGAGAAGGGGTTGAATCAGCAGTTTCTTATTTTAACGAATTCACCAGTATTCAGGGGCATCATGTAACGGCCAATTATGGTTCAGGTACGCCTACTGCCGAGGCAAGTTACGGAGGATGGATGACCTTTGGTCCTAACCCCTCTTACCAGCGCACGGGTACCGTACTTCATGAAATGGGGCATACTATAGGTGTTGGAACACATTGGATATGGAATGGCGGTTCACCTTTACGGTCTGAATATGGACGTGGCGACTGGCTGGGAGATCGTGCCAATAAAGTGGTGCAGTTTTTTGACAACAATACAAGCGCCAGGTTGACCGGAGACCATATTCATATGTGGCCCTATGGTATTAATGGAGCGCATGAAGATTCCGGCAACCCTGCTTTGTATATGGCAAATACTGCTGTTTATCAAGGTCTTGCTGAGGACGGTTTGCCTCCCACCGGAGGCTTTGGTGTTCCGGCATACACGTTTGAGTCGGAGGACAACATCAAGTATTATATCAAGATTGAAGATGAAGGATTGGGAAGAAACACCATGTATCTGGTTGAAAATGCACAAGGAAATCTGGCGTTGAGAGTTATGACCGGTGCAGCCTCCTTGGCAGATGACAAGGCGGCTTGGTATTTCCAATTCAATCCGAAAAACTGCTATTACACCATTCGCAACGTGAGTACAGGAAAGTATTTTACCTACAGGCAACCTGGTACGAATGGGATCACCCTGGTGAATAAAACAACTCCTGCAGCATCGGAAAACTTTCAGATGATGATGTCCCGTGTAAATTCTGTGATAGGTTCCGGAAGGGATAAGCTTACTACCCGAACCTTCTGGATCATACATCCTGAACACAGAACGGATCCCCCTACATTGTCTGCACAGTCCAACAGGGCTGTTACAGCAACTAACTTTAACCTGGGCAATGATGCCACTACGCAGCGTTGGTTTATTCTGACGGAAGACGAAGTTAAACTCTTCGACAAAGCTTACCCTCAGACGAGTCAAACGGAGGAGATGACCATGTCCCAACTTGTAATTTATGCTGAAAATCAGCAATTACACATCAACAATATCGTTGAACCATCTGATATAGTTATTTATGATATTTCCGGACGCCTGCAGTTCAGCATGAGCGAAGTGTCTGGTTCTTGTTCAAGACCACTGTCGGAGGGAGTGTATTTTGTGTCTGTTTCCAACAAGAGAGCTACAGAAACTAAAAAAGTTATAGTTAGATAAAAGTTAGATAAAAAGATAGATAAATCATCACACATATTTGAGCGAAGTAAAAACCGAAAAACAAATTAACATGAAACCAAAATCTATTATTTTATTAAGCATGCTGTTTTGTCTGTTTAGCATCTGTTTGTCTGCACAAACATTGCAAGCTCCGGTTTTGGAAGCAACGGAATTACAGGATGGTTCAGTTTACTATGTAAAAAACACAGGTCTTAATTTACAGTTAGCTACCGGAGCCGACTGGGGCACGCGGGCTGTGTTAAAGGAGAACGGGTTGCTTACCACTGTTCGATATAATGCCGGTACAAATCTGTATGTATTGGAGTTTCCCGGAAATAATTGGACATTATACAGGAGTAACAATACCGGAGATGCTTATATGGACCGCGCATATGACAATACGTGGAACATACAATTAGTGGATGCTGAAAATCTGGTTTATACCATTCAAGCCCCTTCAACGGCCGGAGGCTACAACGCCAATCAGTATTTCGGTTCTACCGGACAAAAAGAAAACGATAATTATATATTAAAATATAATCGTGATAAAACCCTATACGCCAATTATATCAAATGGCAATTTTTAAATATCTCTTTGTATGAAGCTCGCCAGGCCTTGTACAGAGCTTTGGTCCATGCATCAACGACAGGCTTTGACTATAGTTCATACAGCGATATATACACCACATCGACAGATCCCGATGAAGTGATGAATGCTGCTACAGAATTGGACAATGAGGTTTTTATTGCAATAACCGGGGCTGCTTCTCCGGATAATCCTGCTGATTTAACCTATTACTTTTTGGTCAATCCGAATTTTGACAATAATACTGCTGAAGGATGGACGGGTGCCGGCATAGTTAATTATCATGAGGTGGAATTTTATCAAAGTACCTTCAATATGTATCAGGAAATTACCGGGTTGCCTGCGGGGAATTACAGATTGAAGGCGCAAGGTTTTGAGCGTCCGAAAGGAAACGATGGCGGTGCTGCCTATAATGCGGGTACTGAAACAATTTACGCCCGTCTTTATGCGAAAAGTGAAATTTTTTCAGAAGTTTCCATGCTGTTCAATTCACTTTACAAACATACCTATTCAGGTGATGGAACGTATAACGGCTATGTCAACACCATGGCCTCTGCCGGGAGGGCATTGGGAGACGGACTTTATGAAATGGTTTTAAACGATATTGTGCTGGCAGAGAATGATGTCTTGACAATTGGAGCCAAATCCAATTTTAGTCAATCGTCTTATTGGGTGTTGTTTGATAATTTCCGTCTTGAATACCTGGGAGGGGCAGGAGGTAGCTGGGATGCACCGGTTTTGGAAGCAACGGAGGTACAGGATGGTTCGGTTTACTATGTGAAAAATACAGGTCTTAATTTACAGTTAGCTACCGGAGCCGACTGGGGAACGCGGGCAATATTGAAGGAAAATGGATTGGCTACTACCGTTCACTTTGATGCTGCTACAAGTTTGTATGTATTGGAGTTTCCCGGAAATGATTGGACGTTGTACAGGAGTAATGATAGCGGAGACGCTTATATGGACCGGGCACTAAACAATACGTGGAACATACAACCAGTGCTTGGAGAAGACTTAACTTATACCATTCAAGCTCCTTCGACAGCCGGAGGCTATAATGTCAATCAGTATTTCGGTTCCACCGGGCAAAAAGAGAACGATAATTATATATTAAAATATAATCGTGATAAAACCCTATACGCCAATTATATCAAGTGGCAATTTTTTAATATCTCTCTGTACGAAGCCCGCTTAGCCTTGTGCCAGGCTTTGGTCAGTGCATCAGAGACAACAACTCTTGATCTTTCTTCATATACTACTGTGTACGAAACATCGAAAGATCCCAATGAGGTTAGAAATGCCATTAAGGAATTGAACAGGGCGGTGTTGACTGAAAAAACCAGGGATGCTTCTCCTTCAAATCCTGTTGATCTGACTGAATATTTAGTCAATCCGAATTTCGATGATAATACTGCTGAGGGTTGGACGGGTCCCGGTACAGTTAATTATCACGAAGTGGAATTCTATGAAAGAACCTTTGATATGTATCAGGAGGTTACCGGATTGCTCCCGGGAAAATATATTTTAAAAGCTCAGGGTTTTGAGCGTCCGAAAGGAAATGACAGCGGTACTGCATATAAGAATGGTACTGAAACCATCTACGCCCGCCTTTATGCAAACAGTGAAATTTTTTCGGAGGCATCCGTGACGTTCAACTCGCTTTATAAACATACTTATTCAGGTGAAGGAAACTTAAATGGTTACGTTGACAACATGGCTTCTGCCGAGACGGCGTTTGAAGATGGACTTTATGAAATGGCTTTGGCTGAAATTATGCTGGGAGAGGATGATACGTTAACAATTGGTGCCAAAACCAATTTCAGTCAATCGTCTTATTGGGTGTTGTTTGATAATTTTCGCCTTGAATATGTGGGACTTGATACAGATGAGATCATCGCATTGGCTCAGCAACGAATAACCGATGCTCAGGAACTCCTGGATGACAAGATGCAGAATATCGTTAGAGGTAACCTGACTTCGGCAGTGAGTCAAATGCAAGGAATTCTGGCTGCCGATTCTTTAGATTTGACAGGTTTTTACCAAGCTTATAGGCGGTTGATTGTAACCACTGCTGCTGCAGAAGTATCCATACTGGCTTATGACAATCTGCAAACAGCCATCGATTCTGCCCGGGTTGTGTATGGTGATGGAACAGGAAATGAAGCTGCTGCTTTTCAAAACAGCATCAACACAGCCGAAGGCATAGCCAACAATCTTGATGCAGAGTTGGATACTATCTACGACGGCACATCTGATGTGTATACGGCCATCTTTGCCTATCGCCTGGCAAATGCTACCGGAACGGCACCTTACGCGACAACCAATCCCAATTGTGTGAGAGGGTCCACGTCTATCCTTGCCAGATTGACAAGTGGATTTGGTTGGAATATTATGGAACGCGGTTTTTGTTGGAGTACGCATCCGGAGCCTACTGTATTGGATAGCAGAACGACTGAATATTTTAGTCATAATGGTAATATTTATCACATTAAAAATCTTGAACCATCCACTGTTTATTATATCCGTGCTTATAACCTGACCAAAACCTATGCTGTCAGTTATGGTGATATTTTAAAGGTAATTACCCTTCCCGGAGGAGGAGTTACTTATACTTTAAATACAGATATAACCGGTATTAGAGAAGGGGTTACATCAGCGGTTGAATATTTTAATGATTTTACCAGTATTCAAGGGCATCATGTTACGGCCAATTATGGTTCAGGCACGCCCACCGCTGAGGCAAGTTACGGAGGATGGATGACTTTTGGTCCGAACCCCTCTTACCAGCGCACGGGCACGGTACTTCATGAGATGGGACATACCATAGGTGTTGGAACGCATTGGATCTGGAATGGTGGTTCACCTTTACGGGCTGAATACGGAACTGGCGACTGGCTGGGAGATCGTGCCAATAAAGTGGTGCAGTTTTTTGAAAATAGTACGACCGCCAGGTTGACCGGAGACGGAGTGCATATGTGGCCCTACGGCATTAATGGTGCACATGAAGATTCGGGTGAACCTGCTTTGTATATGGCAAATACTGCTGTCTATCAAGGTCTTGCTGAGGACGGTTTGCCTCCCACCGGAGGCTTTGGTGTCCCGGCATACACATTTGAGTCGGAAGATAATATCAAGTATTATATCAAGATTGAAGATGAGGGATTGGGACGAAATACCATGTATCTGATTGAAAATGCACAGGGAAATTTGGTGTTGGAAGTGATGAGTGGTGCAGCCTCTTTGGCAAATGACAAAGCGGCCTGGTATTTCAAATTTAATCCGCAAAACTGCTATTATACCATTCGCAATGCGAGTACGGGAAAATATTTTACTTATGTGAATCTTGGCACGAACGGGATCACCCTGGTGAATAAAACAAACCCTGCAGCATCGGAAAACTTCCAGATGATGATGTCTCGTGTAAATTCTGTGATAGGTTCCGGGGAGGATGAACTTATTACCCGAACCTTTTGGATCATACGTCCTGAACACAGAACGGATCCTCCTGCATTGTCTGCACAGTCCAACAAATCCGTTACAGCAACTAACTTTAATTTGAGTAATGATGCCACTACGCAGCGTTGGTATGTTTTAAACGCTGATGAGGTTGTGCTTTTCGATAAAGCTTTCCTGGTGACAAATGAAAAAGAAGGAATGATGTCTCAGCTTGTAATTTATGCTGAAAATCAAGAGTTGCACATCAGTAATATCATCGAACCATCTGATATAGTTGTCTATGACATTTCCGGACGCTTGCAGTTCAGCATGAGCGGAGTGTCAGGTTCTTGTTCAAGACCACTGTCGGAAGGAGTCTATTTTGTCTCTGTTTCCAACAAGCGAGTTACAGAGACTAAAAAAGTTGTTGTTCGATAAAAGTCGGAAAGTGTAGGTATTGCTACGATTTGCGGAAAGGGAGGGATTCGAACCCTCGGTACAGTTGCCCGCACAACGGTTTTCGAGACCGCCCCATTCGACCGCTCTGGCACCTTTCCGAAAATGTAGCACAAAAGTAAATAATTAATCTAAAAAAACAAACCTGGAACGCTAAATAGCATGTTCCGGGTTTGTTTTCATTATAATCAAGGGTTTTTACAACTCCCAAACAAGCGCGCTGGCACCTAACACAGCCGCATCAGCTTCGTTTAAGTCGGAGAACAATACCTTGATCTTTCCTTGCCAAATTTTAAGGAGGTTCTTTTCCATGTGATCAACTATTGGTTTCATGATGTAATCACCGGATTTGGTCAGACCTCCAAATAAAATAATGGCTTCGGGTGCGCTAAATGCCACAAAGTCGGCTATGGCTTCGCCCAAAATCTTACCTGTAAATTCAAATATCTCCAAAGCTACCACATCTCCTTTCGAGGCTGCATCAAAAACATCCTTAGAGGTGATGGACTCAATGGGAATATTGCGTAACAAACTATCTACAGTCTGATTTTCAAGGATTTCTTTTGCTGTGCGGGCTACACCATTTGCAGAAGCGTATGCTTCCAAACACCCAAGTCTTCCGCAACCACACGAGCGTCCGTCTCTTACGGAGCAGACGTGACCCAGTTCTCCTGCGAAACCATCGTGACCATATACCAACTTGCCATCGATGACAATGCCGCTTCCAACTCCTGTACCCAAGGTAATCATGATGAAGTTTTTCATGCCGCGTGCTGCACCATATATCATTTCTCCAATTGCAGCCGCGTTAGCGTCATTCGTTATTACTGCGGGTATACCGAATTTATCAGACATTAATTTTGATAAAGGAACGACACCTTTCCACTGTAAATTGGGGGCATACTCAATATTTCCGGTATAATGGTTTCCGTTGGGGGCACCAATGCCAATCCCCTTGATATTAGAAATACCGCCTACGTCCTCAATCAACGGATCTAATTTTTTCTTGATATCATCTATGATCAGTTCCGGTGTTGGGTACTGATTGGTTTGAACTGAAGATTTCGAAACCACTTTGCCATGAGTGTCAACAATCCCGAAAACGGTATTGGTCCCACCTATGTCGATTCCTATTGCATACGGTTTTTTCATGACTTTATTATTTAATCTACAGGAATATCTTTGTTTACATTCTTGCTACCGGCAACGGCGTAGTATAAGAGGTAAACCAGTGATAACAAGATGATCCAGTAACTTTGTTGATAACCGAAGGTGTCAGCTAACCAGCCCTGAACAGCAGGGATAATACCTCCACCTACTACCAATGTCATGAAAATACCGGAAGCAACTTGCAGATATTTGCCTAATCCTTCAACAGCCAAATTGAAAATTCCACCCCACATGATGGAGGTACACAGACCTACCAAAACAATGAACATAGCATTGATGGGTACTTCTGCCAACCCAAAAGTCAGTGCTCCTACCTCAGAACGTTGGATAACCGGCAGATCAATTTTAGTTTCGGGAGAAACAAACATGGCTAATAAAATCAAAATTATACCCAGGGCCGAAGCAACCGTCATCATGGTTTTACTTGATATCTTGCCTCCTAATGCTGCTCCTGTCAGCCTGCCTACCAACATCAGCAACCAATAAGTTCCAACCACGAATCCGGCTATTGTCTTACCAACCAATGCTCCGGAAGGATCTGAAGCGTCGGAAAGCCATAAGTTCAAAGTACCGGGAGTTCCTATTTCAACGCCCACATAAACAAAAATTGCAATAGCGCCTAATACGAAATGACGAAACTTCAATGCACCGGAAATCAGTTGTCCCATGGGCTCAGAGTGCTTTTCAGCATGTGGCTCAGGAATGGAAACAAAAAGCAGTACGACAAAAACCAGTGCAAATACTCCCATGGCAATGTACATTACCGGAAATACGTCGGTTATGCGGGCGCTGGTCACTGCACCAATCAATATACCTACGAAAGTAGGTGTGAAGGTAGCCATTACAGAGTTGAAAGAACCTCCAAGTTGTATCAACTGATTGCCCTTGTTTCCACCTCCACCTAAAGTGTTCAGCATGGGATTTACAACCATGTTCAACAGACACATGGAGAATCCGGCTACAAAAGCACCTAACAAATAAACGCCAAATGCTGAGCTTTCACTTGCGTATCCGGACAAATACTGTATAAAAACACCAATAAATCCTAACGCAATGGCTATCAGCGCAGTTTTCTTGTATCCATAACGCTGTAATAAAATCCCACCGGGAATACCCATTACCGCATAAGCTATGAAATTCGCTGCGTTACCCAGCATCCCTAAAAAGTTTGAAACACCAAATTGTTCCTTCAATACATTACCCATTGGTGCTGCTAGATTAGTCACAAATGATATCATTCCAAAAAGGAGGATCATCATAATTATCGCGACTAAATTTCCATTTTTCTTCTTTTGTGTGTTCATGAGATAAAATGTTTTAAACGATAATTTTATATATTAAAAATTTGAGAAATTCAAAATTTTTCAACCCCCAAAGTTAATACAATTAAATGTATTGCAAATTTCTTTTTTATAAAAAACATCCGTGCACGATATGTTGTAAAACATGTTTATGCCGTTTTTTGATTCAATTGAAAAATAACTGAAAGGCGAAGCAAAGTTAGTTTAACTTATAAAATGCAATTGTCTCTTTATAGATTTTGCAGTAAGAAATCCACCATCCTTTGATACAGATGCCTCCGGGTTTGTTTGCCTAAAATGCTGTGGTTTTTGTCGGTATAAATCTGCATGTCAAATTGTTTTCCTGCTTCAACCAATCTGTCGGCATAAACCAATGTGTTACTGTAATGTACGTTGTCGTCAGCTGTTCCGTGCACCAACAGCAATCTGCCCTCTAATTGATCGGCTTTTAGCAGGCAGGAAGTGTTTTTATAGCCGGCATAGTTTTCTTCAGGTGTTTGCATGAAACGTTCTGTGTAAGCCGTATTGTAAAATCGCCAATCTGTTACCGGGGCTACGGCAATACCCGCTTTGAATATGGGTTCTCCGCTGCTCATTGCCAGTATGGTTATGGAACCTCCGTAGCTCCATCCCCAAATCCCTATGCGATTTTTATCGACGTAATCCAAAGAGCCTAAGTATTTTGCAGTCGCAACCTGGTCCGCTGCTTCCGGAATGCATTGCTGTTTGTAACCTGAATCTGCGAATGCCTTGCCTCGTGATCCGGTGCCGCGACCGTCCACACATACAGTGATATAACCCCTAGTACTTAAGTAGTACTCCCATCCTATGTGCCATCTGTCTAACACAAGCTGAGAACCGGGACCGGAATATTGTATCATTAAAACCGGATATCGGAAGTTTTCATCAAAATTGACTGGTTTCAACATCCAGCCATTCAACGAAACACCGTCTGCAGTCTCAAAACTGAAAAATTCTTTTTGATTGAGTTGATGTGAACGGAAGGCGTCAGATAGGTTTTGGTTGTTTTCTATCTCCCTGATATTTGTACCCTTGTCATTTCTTAAAACATAGGTGTCAGGTGTGTTAACATCGGAGTGTTGATGTACGAAGTAAGTGAAGTTTTTATTAAAGAATGCCCGATTTGTACCTTTTGCATCTGTCAGATTTGTTTTTTTACCTTTTGCATTGATGGCATAAACCTGTCGCTGTAAGGGTGATGATTCTGCACTCTGATAATAAACTATGTCTCTTTTTTCATCCACGCCATAAAAATCGGTAACATCCCAGTTGCCTTTGGTTATTTGCCGGGCAATACTGCCGTCTTTTCTGTGTCTGTAGATGTGTTTATAGCCGTCGCGGCTACTCACGTTGTAATAGTCAGTGCTGTTTTTACAAAATTTCAGGTAATCGATATTTTTATAATCCACAAAGGTTTTGCTTTCTTCTCTGGTGAGCAGCTTGGCAATCATTGTTCTGGGATTCACCATATACATGTCCAATTGATTCTGATTCCTGTTTAATTGAAAAACAGCCAGTTGATCGCTGCTATTAGTCCATTTGATGCGTGGAATATAATGATCCGCGTCATCGTTAATGAGTTCGACAACCCGTGTTGTTTTGTTATAGTCATCATATATACACACTATGGCATGTGAGTTTTCCTCGCCTGCCTTGGGGTATTTGAAAGCTTTTTGTTCAGGGTAAAGCAGGAAATCTTTTTTGTTTTTGTCTAAGAAAGTCTGGAAAGAAAATTCTTTCACTGCCCGTTCATTAAACTTTACAAAAGCCAATAGTTTACTGTCCGGACTCCAGGTATGATAATGTGTGGCCTCAAATTCTTCTTCGTATAACCAATCGGAAACACCATTGCTGATTTTACCATACTCACCGTCTTTTGTGATTTGAATGTCGGTCTTAAAATCCACTTTTTTCATATATAGATTTTGGTTGTGAGCGAATGAAATATACCGGTCATCCGGTGAGAAAACCGGCGCTTCTTGCGGCATTCGGGACGATAACGGATCAAATTCTTTGTACCTGATGTCATAGATATAATAATTGGCGGTAAAAGAACGACGGTACCGCATCTGTTTGTTGTTATAAACCAGGATTTTCTTTTCCCGCGGACTCATGATGTATCCCTCGAAAGAGTCAATAGGTGCATTTTCTACCTGCTTGATGGATAATAAAGTGTCAACTACAGCACCTGTTTTATAGTTAAATTTGATGATGGTTTGTTTGTCGGTCATTAAGGTATAATGCTCTCCATCATTCATGGATACAGGAATCTCATTGTTTGTCGCCTTGAATGCACCATCAGTAATTTGATATAACAAGTCAGATGCGCCTGCTGTGGTCATAGCAGACACGATTAGCATAAAAAGTGTCTTAATTCTCATGTCTTTTTTTATGTAGTTTAATTGTAAATGTTGTTCCTATGTCTAATGCAGTTGTAAACGAAATTTCTCCACCCATATTTTCTACGATGCTTTTAGAAATACTTAATCCTAAGCCCATACCGGTACTTTTGGTCGTAAAATTGGGCTTGAAAATATTTTCCTGAATTGATTCGGGTATTCCCGGACCGTCGTCTGTAAAAGAAATGGTGATTGTTTCTTTATCTTCTGTTAACACGACCTTGATTGTACCTTTTGCAGTTTTATTTTTTGCAGTTTTACTTTCTGCACCTCTTTTAAATGCCTGAGTAGCATTTTTTAATATATTGTTAAATACCTGAACAATTTGTTCGGCATCGCAATCAATAATTACATCACTTTGCGGGCCGTCATAGATAATACGGATATGTTCTTCATCCAGTTTAAATAAATGTATAACTGAAACCAACTTTTTGGCAATGTCAATAGCAGTGAATTTGATTTCAGGCATGCGGGCAATTTCAGAAAAAGTACCGGCTATGCGCGACAAATTATTTATTTGTTCAATCAGTGTTTGGGTGGCTTTTACGAAATACTTGTCAAATTGCTCTGGATTGATATCTTTGGTTCGCTGCAATTGTTGTAGCGTCAACTTCATGGGAGTCAGCGGGTTGTTTATTTCATGTGCTACTTGGCGTGCCATGGTTCTCCAGGTCGTTTCTCTTTCAGAAGCCAGCAAAAGTTGCGTGTTCTTTTCAAGCTCCTCAACAGTCCGGTTGTATTGTTCAACCAACTGACCAATTTCATCTTTGGACTTGTATTCTACTTTCTCGTTTTTACCGTCCAAACGCATCAATTTCATTTTGTTTTCAAGCTGATGCAAAGGTTCTGCTATTCTTCTGCCCGCAATCAGAATGAGGATCACGGAAAGAATCATGACGATAAGGTAGATTTGCACTACTGTTCCTGAAAATTGATCCAATTTGGCATTTATTTCAGTCTGACTAAAGTATTGGGGAATAGAAATAAATCCGATTTGCAGGAAATCACCATTCAATAAATCGGTGTATGTAGCCAAATAAGTCAGATTACCAATCTGTTCATATTGATTTTGTGTCTCATTTTCCGTGAAGTATATTTCCGGAGACATCAGGTCACTGATCAAATGATTGCTAAAGATCAAGGACTGCGAACTTCCCCTTAGCCGACCGGCATTATCGAACACATTGATATCAACCTGGTATCTGTAAGCAAGCTCTTGCAAATTATTATTCAGGTCCTGTTTATCAACCATGCGGATGTCTTCCGTCCAATAATACAGATCCTGAAGCGATTTTTGAATGTAATGTTTTTTCTTTTCAAGTTCCGAAATTTGCTCCTGCTGATAGTCGTTTTTGATGTAGTTCAGGGAAAATATTAAAATGCTGATAAAACTTATCAACAGCATGAAAATGAATACAAACTGAAATTTTCCGGTCAAGCCCGGCGGATTGATTCGCCTTTGCTGAATGATTTGGTACAAATGCGACACACCCATCGCGAAAAGCAAATAAACCAACACCGCAAACAGGGCGTAAAATATAAAATTTCGGAATGAAAAAGTTGTGATTTCTGTTATAACTATTTTCGTATAACCTTTTTTGAAGATGTAAAACTTTTTATCTTTATATTTCAACTTCGAGAATCCTTCATCTGCATTGTTAAAGATCAAGTCCGTTTCGTTCCAATTATATTTTGAGTCACTGTATGTGAGGCGATTCTGCTCATATTTAGCAATGGAAATCTGTTTTTGTCTTTTTGCATCTGCTTCTTCACTGATCAATAAATCGGGGAAACTATAACTTCTGAAGTTGGTTTTAGGCTGGAACTCAAAGACCAAGAACTTGTGTTCATCAGAAGCTTTGTATTCCGGATCGCTTTGATAAATATCTACCAGGCCTATGAAGCTTATATCATACATTGAAACAGGCAAACTGTAAAAATCTGTGTTTTTTATCTTTTTGCCGGCATATTCCAAAAAACGCACATAGTAAGACATCTCATGAGAGTTTTTGGATAAAGTCCGGATATGCACTGTAAATTGATTCCAAAAACCCTGTAAATATTTTTGATACAGGTATTGGTTTATGATTGAGTCAGTTTCAAGAGTGCCTGCAGAAAGCTCTTTTAGTTTGTGGTCCTGTTTCAGACTTTTATCCAAATCTTCCAACAAAAGAATTGCGAAAGGATCATCCGGAGCATGCCCGTTGATCAATATGTTCTCGGCTTGTATGCGGTATTTGTTACTCTTTTTATATGCAGTAAAATAATATGCATCGTAAAAAACCAATACGCTGATCAGGAGCATAAAAACGGCAAAAATATTTCGGGTGATTTTCTTGTCAAGCAGATATGTCCATATATAATTGAAAGCGATTACCGTCAAAAGCAACCCGGTGAAAAGAGTCACAAATTCACGAAATATCAAACTGTAAATGAAAATACCGATACCTGCAAGAAGAAAATCGACAGGTATCAGTTTTGAAAGTTTTTGAGGCTTAATCTGCCTGTCGTTGATAATCAGCAAAAAAACAAATAGTCCGATACTTAAAATGAAAACCAATACCTGCGCCCAGATATTGAAGTAATCAATTTCGTGAATATTTGAAATACAAAAGCTGATATTTGTATGTAAAACGATCCTTTTAAAGATTTCAAAGTAAAAAAGCAGATAAAACAAAAAGAATACTTTTCGAACCAGGAGTTTTGGTTTTTTTTCTGCCACTTTCGCATAAAATAATACCAGGGCAACGAGGACAAACAGACTGATTGTAGTTAGTGAAATCAAAGTATTGGTCAGTTGACTGACAGTATAATCTTTCGTCTCAAACAGATGATTGGCAAAGAACAGTCTTGGAAAACCGGTGTAAATTCCCAATAGTAACACAGCTCCGGTCATAGCGGTTGTTACAAAGAACTGCAGGTTTGTTAGATACTTTGTCTTTAAAAATCCGTTGATATTGAAGAACAATATCAGCAGCAAAAAGAAAGATATTGTAAATATCACAAATCCAGCAGTTTGAATGGGTTTATGGATGTTTGTTGTGGTATCGGGAACCAGGCTGAATAAAAAATCACCATTGGGAGCAGTGATTATAATGCCTTCATCGCCAACGTCATCTGAAATTTCTATGCTGTCATCAATTTTAAAGCGAGGGAGGAAGCTTTTGATCAGGTAATTATTTTCGTAGGGATAATCTGTTTTGATGGGTATAAAAGCCAGAATGGCTGCATGATCAGTCCGGTTATACCATTTGTAAATGCCATATGCATTGGGAAGATGTACGAAATGCCACTGTCCGTCTTTGTGAATTGCTTCTTCATTAATTACATACGAGTTGTTGTTCCAAAATAGCAATTCATTGTTCTGATAAATAAAAACGGCTATTTCCTGTTTTAACTGAAAGCAATTGTCCAGTAAGGTTTCATCGGATAAATTATCATCATTTGCGATTTGCGTTACGAGATCATCAGATTTTTCAATGGAATGAAAAATAGCCTTTTGAAAATTTTCGACTGAAAAAGATGGAATAGATGCATGGTGGCTCAGAAATTCAAGGACCAGGCCTGCGATTGTAAATAACACAAACGCAATACACAGGACTTTATGTGATTTCTTTAGCCGCATTGTATTGAGCTTTATTTGAAACCACAAAGCTAATGAAAAAATTAGAAAGCGGTATTTGATACACAGGACTGTCTCAAAATAAATATTCAATCCTGATTGCTTGTCAATTATCAATGTTTTATCTGACAGTAATAGTTGATAACTCGCCAAGTTATTTTTTTAAAAATCCTTAAAAAGTTTTTTGGGTTTTCTCGTGTTTTCCTAACTTTGAAATAGTTTATGTGGAAAACAGATTTTTATTTTCCTTTCTGCCTCATTGTAAGTCACTATAAGTTAGTTGGTTATATCTGTTTGTTGTAGTAGGACAATCCTATTGTATCAAAACACTTCTAAAAAAATAATAAAATGACAAAGCAACTCAAAACGTACACATTGCATAATTATAAAAGCATTCCGCAAATTGCAAACTTGTCAGATGAAATGATTGAAGCAATTGAAGTTGTAGGGCGTGTGCTTCCTTTCAAGACAAACAATTATGTTATAGATGAGCTTATCGATTGGACACAAATAGATGATGATCCAATATTTACACTTACCTTTCCGAGGAAGGGGATGCTTGAAAAAAAACATTATAATGCAGTAAAAAAACTGTTGGATCAAGGTGCAGATCAGGCTACATTAAACAAAAAAGTACATGAAATCCGCATGGAGCTAAATCCAAACCCGGCAGGACAGGAACACAATGTACCGGAGATGAATAACATCAAATTAAAAGGTGTTCAGCATAAATATTCCGAGACGGTTTTATTTTTCCCAAGTCAAGGGCAAACCTGCCATGCTTACTGTTCATTTTGTTTTCGTTGGCCACAATTTAGCGGGATGTCTAATTTGAAATTTGCTATGAAAGAAACGAGTTTGCTTGCTCAATATCTGCTTCGAAATAATAGGGTGACAGACGTTCTCTTTACGGGTGGTGATCCAATGACCATGAGCACGCAAGTTCTTGCATCCTACATTAATGTTCTTTTACGGTCTGAATTTAGAAATATACATACTATTCGAATTGGAACCAAGGCACTGAGTTATTGGCCCTACCGCTTTACAAAAGATAAAGACAGCAAAGAATTGCTCAAATTGTTTGAACAAATAATAAAAGCAGGTAAAAATTTGGCTATTCAGGCACATTTTAATCATCCGGCAGAATTAAAAACTTTTGAAGTTCAGCATGCAATCAAACAAATTCGAGCTACAGGGGCACAAATTCGCACACAATCCCCTTTACTAAAAAACATTAACGATAAACCCGAAATATGGGCTGAAATGTGGAGAAAGCAGGTAGATTTGGGATGTATTCCTTATTATATGTTTGTAGCGCGTGATACGGGTTCAAAGCGATACTTTGAACTTCCTCTGGATAAATGTTGGGATATTTTTCGGAAGGCATACAGACAAGTAAGCGGGCTTTGTAGAACTGTAAGAGGTCCAAGCATGAGCTGTGAGCCCGGTAAAATTCAAGTACTTGGTGTACAAGAAGTGAAAGGAGAGAAAGTTTATGTGCTTCGTTTTTTACAAGGGAGAAATGCAAAATGGGTAGATATACCATTTTTTGCAAAGTACGACCCGGAAGCAACCTGGTTTGACCAGTTAGAACCTGCGTTCGGAGAAGAAAAATTCTTTTTTGAAAAGGGAAGAAAAAAACCGAAAGCAAACGAAATATTATTTGAGTAAAGCAAAAATGGTGTGCCTTTCCTTCAATTTCATCACAATTTTTATCATTAAGAAAAAATAATGTATTTTTGCGGTGGACTTCACCGGAAAATAGGTGTAAATGTGGTAGAAAATAAATTATAATCATATGAAATCACTGATGCCTTTTATCTTATTGATGTGTTCGGTTTTTGTCGTACATGCTCAAACGGATGTATCTGACAAAATACTGAATGCCTTTGCAAACGGTGATGTTGCAGTGCTTTCTGAATGTTTTAACGACAATGTTGAATTGGTTGTCGGTTCGACCAGTGATGTTTTCAGCAAGCAACAAGCTACCGGAATAGTGACAGATTTTTTTCGTAAAAATAAAATTCAAACTTTTGAAATACTGCATAAAGGAAATAAAGATTCTTCTGCTTTTGCCATTGGCACCATGAAAGCGGGAAATGCTACATATCGGGTTTATGTGCTGACAAGAACCCGATCGGGACAGCAATTGATACAACAATTGAGAATAGAATCAACCAATGACTGAAAATTTTAACCACCTGATTGCATCCTGGTTCGCAGAAGACATAGGTGACGGCGACCACACTACTTTATCATCCATCCCCGAAACAGCTGTTGGCAAATCTCAACTTATTATCAAAGAAGACGGTATACTGGCAGGCGTTGAAATCGCCCGCCGGATTTTTTACGCTTTTGATCCGGAGTTAAAAATGACGGTTTTTATTCCTGACGGTTCTGCAGTTAAAGTGGGTGATATTGCTTTTGTGGTGGAAGGGAAGGTACATTCCTTATTGCAAACCGAAAGACTTATGCTGAACATCATGCAAAGAATGAGTGGTGTTGCTACCCGCACCCATCAATATGTAAAAGCTTTGGAGGGTACCGGGACCCGTGTGTTGGATACCCGCAAAACAACACCCGGATTGCGCTTGCTTGAAAAGGAAGCTGTCAGGATAGGCGGTGGCGTCAATCACCGCATAGGTTTGTACGACATGATTTTGTTGAAGGATAATCATGTGGACTTTGCAGGAGGAATTAAAAATGCCATTGCAAGAGCCCGGGAATATCTCCAGGCAAAAGGTAAAAATTTACAGATTGAGATAGAGGTCAGAAATTTTGATGAGTTGTCACAAGTACTGGAAGTGGGAGGAGTAGACCGCATCATGCTGGATAACTTCTCGCCGGAAGACACCCGTAAAGCCGTTGAGATAATAGACGGCCGGTATGAAATTGAATCTTCAGGAGGAATTACTTTGGACAATTTGCGCACTTATGCCGAATGCGGAGTAGATTATATTTCAGTAGGTGCATTGACTCATTCAGTAAAAAGTTTGGATATGAGCTTTAAAGCCGTTTAAACCTTCTGAACTTCCTGTAAAATAATATCAGGGTAACAGCTGCAACGAAAGCAGCCAAACCGTCGGCAACGGGAAACGATGCCCATGCTCCATTCAAACCCATTATCCGCGGCAATATCAATAAGCTTGGCACTAAGAAAATCAGTTGTCTTGTCAAACTTAAAAAGATAGATATCTTGGCCTTTCCGACAGATTGGAAGAAATTACTGATAACAATTTGAAATCCGACAACGGGGAACATGAGAATCACTATTCTTAAAGCATTGGAAGCTATATCAATCAATTCTTCGTCTGTCGTAAAAAGATGAACAGATGATTTTGACAGAAACATACCCATTAAAAATCCCAAGCTGGTTATAATAGTCGCAGCGACAATTGCAAGTTTCAGTGTTTTAAACACCCTGTCATATTGTCTGGCTCCATAATTATAGCCTATGATAGGTTGAGCCCCTTTATTCAATCCTGATACAATCTGAATAATCATTATTGTCAGGCTGTTGACGATTCCGTATGCCCCGATGGCTAAATCTTCGCCATATTTTATCAGGGTAGTATTGATGAGAACAACCACTAAGCTAGATGCTAACTGCATGCTAAATGGAGACATACCAATGCTCACAATTGAACCGACTATTTTCTTGTCCAATCGCAAATCCTCTTTTTTGAATCGTACAAGAGATATGGGCAAAAAGAAATGACTCAACACCCACACGCAACCCACCGTATAGGAGATGACAGTAGCCCAGGCTGCCCCTTTGATACCCCAGTTGAAAACAAAAATAAAAAGTGCATCCAATATAATGTTGGTGACGGCACTGACAAGCATGATCAACATGGCTTTTCTGGGAAACCCCGTAGCGCGCATGATGCTGTTGAATCCGAAGTGTAATGCTGATAAAATGTTGGCGGGAACAATAATGCGCATGTACTCCTCTGCATAACCAACAGTTTCATCCGTACCTCCGAATAAGCGTAAAATATCTTCCATGAAGACAAAGGTAAGTATGGAGGCAAACCCTGTGATGAGAAAAGTTAATGTCAGCGCATTACCCAAAATTTTTTCTGCTTTGGCATGATCCTGTTCACCCAGGGTGATGGAGATCCTGGAAGAGGCTCCCGCACCTATCAATAAGCCGAAAGCCATTAGTAAAATCATAAACGGGAATGTCAGTGCCAGTCCTGAAATAGCCAATGGTCCCACTCCCTGACCAATAAAAATACGGTCAACAACATTATAAAGCGACATGACTACCATCCCAACAATAGAAGGGATAGAGTACTCCCAGAGTAGTTTGCCGACTTTTTCAGTGCTGAGTTTATTTGTAACTGTGGACATTCGTATAGTTGTATTCCCCGTGTAGCTTTTCAGAGAAACGAGTGCAAATTTACAAAAAACTTATCGACCCGGGCTTAGAATGAAGATTTTTTTACACTTTATGTTTTATATATGCATCATTTTAAACAGCTTGAGCTTTGGCAATAATTGTCTATCTTTGCGTGGAGGTGTTTTGCGGTTTTTTGGTTGAATTGTTGTTTTAAAAGAAAGCCCCTTCTCAGTTAAAAGGATATGTTATCCATCTTAATCCCTACATACAATTATAATGTTGCCCCTTTGGTCAGGGAGCTGCACAGGCAGGCAATATCTCTGGATATTGAATTTGAGATCATTGTAATGGAAGATGGTTCCAACAAGTTCTTAAACGAGAATAAACAGATTGATTCTTTAAGTTTTTGTTCACATATTATCCGTCCGAAGAACAAAGGCAGGTCAGTAACCCGGAATCAATTGGCTGATAGTGCAAAGTATCAATTTTTACTTTTTGCCGATTGCGATGCTGAGGTGCAAAACGTAAATTTCATTGCAAATTATCTTCCTTTCTGTAAAGATGGTGCAGTAGTTATAGGCGGTACAGCTTATGATCCGACTCATAATGACCCTGCCTATAGTCTGCGTTTAAAATATGGCAGACAAAGGGAAGCTAATCCCGGTTATTTATTGAATCAGCAAGGTTTTAATAATTTTGCGACCTTCAATTTTTTGATTGATAAAGTCGTGTTCAATCAGGTGCAGTTTGATGAAAAAATCTCAGGATATGGTCATGAGGACACCTTGTTTGGACACGCACTGCATGAGCAAGGATACAGTTTTCAAAGAATAGATAATCCGCTTGTCCATAAAGGTCTTGATGATAATGTCACCTTTTTGAAAAAAACAGCAGAAAGCGTAAAAAATCTATATATACTATATCAATCCGGAAATTATCCATTCCTCTCTCAGGAGTCTAAGTTACTACAAACATTCTTACGTTTTAAAAAATACCGATTGGTCGGTCCGGCTAACCTTGTGTTTAAGCTGACCAGAAAGATGCTGGAGCGTAATCTGAAAAGCTCCAACCCAAGCTTATTCTGTTACGACTTGTACAAACTGTTATGGATGTGTCGTATTCATGCGCATCCTGACAAGTTGGCAGTGTGATTTATAGGACTTGACCGCAATCTCCCATTGTTTCCATGACAAATTTGCAAATCTTGCCCCTGGCATAAATTGTGAATAGCACCAGACCGTCAATTTTAATATTAATCAATTTAAAACATAAAAAATTATGAACATTAAACCATTGGGAGACCGTGTATTGGTAAAGCCTGCACCGGTTGAAGAGAAAACAGTAAGCGGAATTATCATTCCGGATTCAGCAAAAGAAAAACCACTAAAAGGAGAAGTTTTGGCAGTTGGAAAAGGAACCAAAGACGAGCAAATGGAAGTTGCTGTTGGTAACACTGTTTTGTACGGTAAATATGCAGGTACAGAGTTGGAATTAGATGGAGAAAAATATCTGATCATGCGCCAATCCGATATCTTGGCAATTATCTGATCAGCAGTATAATTGGAGAGTTTTAAACAGTAAAAATAGTAATTAGTTAAACAATAAATAGAATTATGGCTAAAGAAATGTTATTCGATATTGATGCCCGGGAAGAATTGAAGAAGGGTGTCGACGCTATTGCTAACGCAGTAAAAGTAACTTTAGGACCTAAAGGAAGAAATGTAATTATAGAGAAGAAATTTGGTGCACCCCAAATTACCAAAGACGGTGTTACCGTTGCTAAAGAAGTCGATCTGGAAGACTCATTCCAGAATCTCGGTGCACAATTGGTCAAGGAGGTAGCTTCCAAAACCGGTGATGATGCCGGTGATGGCACAACGACAGCAACTGTACTGGCACAGTCCATCGTTAATGTTGGTTTAAAAAACGTAACCGCCGGTGCCAACCCCATGGATTTGAAGAGGGGAATAGATAAGGCTGTTGCCAAAGTAGTTGAAAGCATTGCTAAGCAAGCCCAATCGGTTGGAGACGACTATAATAAGATTGAGCAGGTAGCAACTATTTCTGCCAACAACGACGAAACAATCGGTGCTTTGATAGCCGATGCTATGAGGAAAGTTTCCAAAGACGGCGTAATTACCATTGAAGAGGCAAAAGGTACTGATACCCACATTGATGTGGTGGAAGGTATGCAGTTCGACAGGGGTTATATCTCTCCGTATTTTGTGACCAATACTGAAAAGATGGAAGTGGAAATGGAGAAACCTTATATCCTTATTTATGATAAGAAAATCAGTAATTTAAAAGAACTGCTTCCTATCCTGGAACCGGCTGTACAGTCTGGTCGTCCGTTCTTGATTATTGCTGAAGATGTTGAATCAGAAGCACTGACCACTTTGGTGGTGAACCGTTTACGTAGTTCGCTAAAAATTTGTGCAGTGAAAGCTCCGGGTTTTGGCGATCGTCGCAAGGAAATGTTGGAAGATATTGCCATTCTGACAGGTGGTGTGGTTATTTCTGAGGAAAAAGGAATTGCTTTGGAAAAAGCTACCTTGGATATGATGGGTTCTGCTGAAAAAGTAACAGTAGATAAAGACAATACTGTAATCGTAAACGGCTTGGGTAAGAAAGATGCTATCAACAAGCGGATAGGACAGATCAAGGCACAGATTGAAACTACTACTTCCGATTATGACCGCGAAAAACTGCAAGAACGTCTGGCTAAGTTAGCCGGTGGTGTGGCTGTACTATATGTTGGTGCTGCATCAGAAGTAGAAATGAAAGAAAAGAAAGACCGCGTGGACGATGCTTTGAGTGCAACACGTGCCGCAATTGAAGAAGGAATCGTTCCCGGTGGTGGTGTTGCCTACATCAGAGCCATCGAGTCTTTGGCTTCGCTGAAGGCGGCTAATGATGATGAAGCAACAGGTATTGATATCATCAAACGCGCTATTGAAGAACCTTTGCGCCAGATTGTAGATAATGCAGGAAAAGAAGGTGCGGTAGTGGTTCAAAAGGTAATGGAAGGTAAAGCAGATTTTGGTTTCAACGCTCGTACCGAGACTTATGAAAATCTCTTTGCTGCAGGGGTAGTAGATCCTGCTAAAGTAGCGCGGGTAGCATTGGAAAATGCTGCTTCCATCGCAGGTATGTTCTTAACTACCGAATGTGTTCTTGTGGAGAAGAAAGAAGACGAACCCATGGCACAAATGCCGATGGGCGGAGGAATGGGTGGTATGATGTAATTTCATAACCCGCTCATATAGAAGAGGCTGTCTCAAACGAGATAGCCTCTTTTCTTTATTAAGGAAAAAAATCACCAATTAAATGTTAAATCGTGTAATTATATGTAATTTAAATGTTACATTTGCAAACAATAACAATTTAGTGTAAATAGGCCCGACTTATTTATTTCTATTTTTAAAAGATCAAATTATTAACTCAAATCTGATAAGCATATGGACACACTTACTCCTTATGTGGTTGAAGAGAAAGTACTTGACGAGATAGTCAGAAAGTACAAGGGCAGTCCCGGTGTTCTACTCTCAACCCTGGAAGCCGTTCAGGAAGCCAATCCTTTGAAATTTCTTCCACAAAAAACCTTGTTGCAAGTAGCCAAAAAATTAAATGTGCCTGCCACTCAGGTATATAGCGTTGCTACTTTTTATTCATTTTTTAATTTAAAGCCTCAGGGAAGGCATACGATAGTTGTTTGTCGCGGTACCGCTTGTCACACCAAGGGTTCACGTGAACTGCTCAACAGCGTGGGGCAAATTTTGGGTTTCCGTTATGAGTTTGATGAAACCGAACCAAGCTACACGACGCCTGACAATGAGTTTACCATCCGTACGGTTGCCTGTTTCGGACAATGTGCACAAGCACCGGTAGTTGCGGTTGATGGGGTTATTCACAGTTATGTGAATGCACCTAAGTTGCTGAAAATTTTGAAAAAAGTAAAATCTTCCTCATATGCAAAAGATCAATCTAAATAACTTTGAACAATTCAGCAGTTCCCTGAAGAAAAATATCCTGCCGGATGTACCTGTGGTAATGGTGGGAATGGGAACTTGCGGCATCGGAAATGGTGCTGATGTGCTTTATGAAACTTTGCAAAAGCATGCGGCCAAACGTAAGTATGATTGCATCATTAAACCCACGGGTTGCTTTGGCTTCTGTGCAGAAGAACCATTGGTTACGCTCTATCAGCCGGGCAAACCTTTGTTGGTGTATGCCCGTGTGAATGCCAAAGATGTAATTAAAATTTTAGATGGCGGTATGTCCGGTAAGATATACGGCCGCAAGGTGTTGTGTCGCATCGAGAGCTGGGATTTTATTACCTCTCAGGTGCAATACGGCACAGGTTACGAGAAATATCCTTTGTGGAATGAAATTCCTTTTTTCAAGGGTCAGAAAAAAATCGTCCTGCGCAATGCAGGTCTGATAAATCCGGAATCCATTGAAGATTATCTGGCCGTCGGCGGATACCGTGCATTATTCAAGGTGCTTTCCGGAATGACGCCCGATGACATCATCGCTGAAGTGAAAAATTCCGGCATGCGCGGTCGCGGTGGTGCAGGTTTCCCCACAGGTGTGAAATGGGAGTTGATGAAGAAAAACGAAAGCGAAAAAAAATACATTATTTGTAATGCCGATGAGGGTGACCCGGGAGCTTACATGAACCGCAATGAAATTGAAAGCGATCCTCACTCCATTATAGAAGGTATGATGATAGCTGCTTATGCCATGGGTGCTGATGAGGGCATAGCCTATATTCGCGCTGAATATCCTTTGGCAGTAGAGAGATTGGAAAAAGCTCAAAAGCAAGCAGAAGCTTTAGGGTTGATAGGGGATAGGATATTGGGAACGGATTTTAAATTTAAGTTTGATTTTGTAGAAGGCGCAGGTGCTTTTGTGTGTGGGGAAGAAACGGCTTTGATCGCTTCCATAGAAGGAAAAGCAGGCCGTCCCGTTCCGCGTCCTCCTTATCCTGCTGCCAAGGGTTTATACGGCTATCCTACCAATATCAATAATGTGGAAACCTGGTGCAATATTCCGGTTATCATCGAAAGGGGAGCACAGTGGTTCCGCAAAACAGGAACGGAGAAGAGTCCTGGTACCAAAGTATTCTCATTGGTAGGAAAGATAAAAAATACCGGACTGGTGGAAATGCCCATGGGTTCTACTATCAATCAATTTGTGTTTGATATAGGTGAGGGTACGGGCAGCACCGTTAAAAGAGTAAAAGCTATTCAAACAGGAGGTCCCTCAGGTGGATGCATTCCTTTGGAATTATTTAATACTGCAGTTGATTATGAATCTTTGGCCAAGATTGGTGCTATCATGGGTTCGGGCGGTATGGTGGTGATGGACCAGGATAACTGTATGGTTGATGTGGCTCGTTACTTTTTGGAGTTCAATGCTTCTGAATCTTGTGGAAAATGTACGCCTTGCCGTGAAGGCCTGACACAGGCTTTGAGGATACTTACCAAGATTACGCGCGGGCAGGGAACCAATGCGGATTTGAACATGCTGGAAATGCTGAGTCAGACCATCAAGGATACGGCAATTTGCGGACTGGGACAGACTGCTCCCAATCCTATCCTTACGACCCTGAAATATTTCAGACATGAGTATGAAGAACATATCCATGAGAAACGTTGTTATGCAGGTGTTTGTGAAGACCTCTTTTTAGCTTTGTGCGAAAATTCCTGTCCTCTGCACATGAATATTCCTGCCTACATTGAATTAATAAAAGAAAATCGCATTGAAGATGCTTTCGAGGTAACCTTGCGCGACAATCCGCTTCCCGGGACTATAGGCAGAATTTGTCACTTCCACTGCCAGATGCGCTGTCGCCGTGAAATGTTAGACGAACCTGTTTCTCAGGGAGAAATACACCGCTACCTGGCTGACACCATGTATCAGCTGGGTAAGGAAAATGTGATTTACCGGCAATTGATCAAAGAAAAACTTCCTGCTACGGGTAAGAAGATTGCCATTGTGGGTGCCGGTCCTGCCGGTCTGACTGCCGCATTCTACTTAGTCCGTTTGGGGCATGAGGTTGTCATCTATGATTCTTTCCCCGAGCCGGGTGGACTGTTAAGATATGGTATTCCTCGTTATCGCCTGCCCAACGCGGTGCTGAAGAAAGAAGTAGATCTGATCAGAAAGTTGGGCGTTGAATTCAAACAAAATACTACCATTGGTAAAGATATTTCATTGAAGCAATTGGAAGCTAAGTATGATGCCATTTATGTCGCTATCGGTGCATGGAAAGAGATGGGGTTGAATATACCGGGTGAAGATGCCAGGGGCGTTTATTCGGGAACGGAACTGCTGAAATCGTTCGCTCTGGGTAATGAGCCACCTGCCGCGTGGAAAATAGTTGTGGTGGGTGGTGGTAATGTGGCCATAGACGTTGCCCGGAGCCTTTGGAGATACCGCAAGGATGTTACAGTGGTTTACCGTCGTGAAAAGTGTGATATGCCTGCCAATGATGCTGAAATCAGAGAGGCAGAAGCCGAAGGTATCAGATTCCATTTTATGTCTGCACCGGCAGAGGTGATGGTTGATGCTGATAATCAGGTGAAAGGCTTGAAGGTAGAACTGATGACCTGCGGTGGAATAGATACATCGGGCAGAAGGAAACCCGTCAAGACCGGCAAGTTTGATGAAATACCCTGCGAGGCAATTGTGTTGGCAATTGGTGAAACGGTAGATTCTGATTCATGGAAAGCTGGAGGTTTAAAAATAGCTTCCCGGGGTGGAAGAATTAAGATCAATCCATTGACACAGCAAACTACCAAGGCTAAAATTTATGCCGGTGGGGATGCAGTAACCGGCCCTTCAACTGCTGCCGAAGCAATGGGTATGGCCAAAAGAGCGGTGGAAGCTATCGACTTTGATTTGATGCAGGAAAAACGCTATCACCTGTTGTATAAGAAGTTTGACTACAGGAATGTAGTTCCTGAAGGTCTGAAGAAATCTCCCAAGAACGTATCTTATAAGTTGGATGTAAGAGATAGGGTAGGGAGTTTTGTGGAGGTAGATTGCGGTTATACCGGTCAGCAAGCCCTGAACGAGGTAAGTCGTTGTTTGAGGTGCGATGTACGTTGTGACGAATAATATCATGCAAAATATTAAAAATAGATACTATGCAAGTCTTTATAGATAATAAACCATATGAAGTTCAAGAAGGAATGACCATTTGGCAGGCATGTATGCAGGCTGGTATCAGAATTCCGTCTTTGTGTTATATGAAAGATGTTTCCGGTAATGCGTCTTGTGGGGTATGTGTGGTGGAAGTAAAAGGTGCTAAATCACTGCTGCGCTCCTGCATTACAAAGGTTACCGATGGCATGGAAATTACAACTAACAATGCCCGTGTTTTGCAAGCACGTAAGATGAATGTGGAGTTGTTGTTGGCAAATCATCCCCTGGATTGTCAAACTTGCGAGCGTAATCAGCGTTGTGAGTTGCAGCAGATCACTTATGATTTTGGTATCCACGAAAGAAGATTACCTCGTACCAGACCCAGGCAATTGGAGAGAGATTATTCCTCGCTTTCACTGATACGTGATCCTGAAAAATGTATTCTTTGCGGCAGATGTGTGGCGGTATGCAAAGAAATGCAAACCGTTAGTGCCATTGATTTTTCCGGCAGGGGACAAAAAACCAAAATATCCACCTTTATGGATATGGGATTGGGTTTGGTGGATTGTACCAATTGCGGTCAGTGCGCATTGGTTTGTCCGACCGGTGCCATAGTTGAAAAAAGTCATGTCAACCAAGTTTGGGAAGCCATTCATGATCCTGAAAAAGTTGTGGTCGTACAAACTGCGCCGGCCGTTCGTGTAGGTATAGGTGAGGAAATGGGTATGCCTTCCGGAAGTTTGGTAACGGGGAAAATGGTGGCCGGACTGCGTCGTTTGGGATTTTCCAAGGTGTTTGATACAAACTTTACCGCCGACCTGACCATTATTGAAGAAGGCAATGAATTGATCCATCGCATAAAAAACAATGGAAAGTTGCCGATGATCACTTCCTGCTCACCGGGATGGATTAAATTCATCGAACATTTCTTCCCTAAATCTTTGCCTCATCTTTCTACTTGTAAGTCACCCCAGCAAATGTTTGGTGCCATTGCCAAAACTTATTATGCAGAGCAGGCAGGCATCGACCCGCGTGATATGGTGGTGGTTTCAGTGATGCCCTGTACAGCGAAAAAGTACGAAGCTCAACGTCCTGAGATGGATGGTGCCTTCGATTATTGGAAAAAGAAAATGAAGCTGACGGCGGAAGATCGTTTTTATGATGTGGATCATGTGTTGACCACCAGGGAATTAGGCAGAATGTTCAAGGAGGTTGGCATAGACTTTAGGTCTTTGCCTGCAGAAGATTTTGATAATCCGCTCGGAACATCCACTGGTGCTGCTGTAATTTTCGGAGCTACCGGTGGCGTGATGGAAGCCGCTTTGCGGACTGCTTATGAAATTCTGACAGGCGAAACTTTGGAAGATGTTAATTTAACTGCAGTTAGGGGAATGGAAGGTATACGTGAAGCTGATATCAACATCAATGGTACAATATTGAAAGTAGCAGTAGCCCATACACTCAAGAATGCCCGGATTTTATTGGAACAAATTGAAAACGGCACATCCCCCTATGCTTTTATTGAGGTGATGACTTGTCCCGGTGGATGTTTGGGTGGTGGCGGTCAACCTATACCCACAAATACAGAAATCAGGACGAAACGTGCTGAGTCAATCTATGCAGAAGACTCTCATAAATTCATTCGCAAATCGCATGAGAATCCTGAGATCAAATACCTTTACGATCATTTCCTGAAAGAGCCGCTGGGAGCATTGTCCCACGACTTGTTGCATACGAAGTATGTAGAGAGAAAGGTGTGATTTTTACAATGTTATAATTTTACTGCCAACTTAAGGAACTGTCTCAAAACCAATAATCAACTAAGAAATAGCGAGGTGTCTCGAAAGTGTCCAAATTGCAAGGCACTGATGAGACACCGTTGAAATATTTCACCTGGTTGAAGCTCCTTGTGTCATACAAATCTTGAAAATACTTCTTATGCGTTTTTTGTTCTTCGTCACTGTAATCTCGGTACTTCTTTTACTGGTTGGTTACACTACTTGGCGTGGTGTCCAATTTTTGGCAATTTTTGGTAATTATAAATATATTTTTGCTGCTCTTGCAGGCGTATTGTTTTTGACCTTATTGCTTAACTTCTTAATGGGAGAGTCGCTCCCATTATCCTTAGCTCAACTGTTGAGCTTTTTGGGATACAGTTATTTTATTTTCATAGTGTATTTGTTTTTTGCCTTCTTATTGGTTGATATTGTGTTGTTGACGAATAAGATGATGCATTTTATTCCGCATGTTCCGCTCTTTAAAGCAGTTGCTTTTGGTGTCATCACAACGGGCATTGTCATCGCCATGGGGATAGGGAATTACCGTTTTAACCATCCCAAAATTGCTCAGTTAAAAATAGAGGCTAATAAACCCAAACAACAGAAAAGTGTAAAAATAGTTGCCGTCAGTGATTTGCATTTGGGTTTTTCTAATGGAAAAAAATATGCCCAAAAATACGTGAAGCTTATCAATGAACAGGAACCGGACTTGGTGCTTATTGTTGGTGATATGGTAGATAGAACCGTTAAGTCTTTGCTTCAACAAAGTATGCAAGAAGATTTGAAAATGATACAGTCTAAAGATGGTGTGTATGCTGTTTTAGGTAATCATGAATATTTTGGAGAGGGTGTAGAACAGGTTCGGCAGTTTTTTGAAATATCAGCTATTCATTTGTTGAAAGATGAAAACGTCTTGATCCGGGAAGACTTTTATGTAATAGGGCGTGATGACAGGATCAATCACAACCGGGCATCTTTGGCCGATTTGATGGGAACCTTAGACAGGGCAAAGCCCGTTATTTTGTTGGATCACCAACCCTTTAACTTAGAAGAAGCAACAAATTGTCAAATAGATTTGCAGCTTTCCGGTCATACCCATAACGGTCAATTTTTCCCCATCAATTGGGTTATAAAAAAGATGTATGAAAAAGGCTACGGATATTTAAAAAAGAACAACACCCATATTTACGTGACTTCCGGCTTGGGTATTTGGGGACCACAGTATCGCATTGGAACCCAAAGCGAATTGGTGGTGATTGAATTTGGATATTAAATTTTGAGTGATTTTTATACAGCATTCTTTTGAAATAAAGAATGTTAGTTTAAATATTAGATTGGAATTTTGTTTGGAAACTCATTTTAAGACACTTTCAATTAAAACACAATCATAAAAAAAACACGTAATCACAGCTTTTTGTGCGTGAAAACGTGCGTAATCCTTCAACTCGCTTAAATTTAGGGATATTCATTAATTAACTAGGGATATTCATTAATTAACTAAAATTAAGCCAACTAAATCATTGTGAGATAGTTGGCTTTTTTGTATCTTTGGATATTCCCCC
>MTKW01003148.1_pt1 | contig 40380 bp, 34 predicted proteins | sample 1042761 | NCBI WGS metagenome assembly MTKW01 (sample SAMN06205366, study PRJNA360243) | anaerobic digester metagenome | biome: Wastewater treatment plant; feature: Anaerobic digester sludge; material: sludge; isolation source: anaerobic digester fed with sludge from wastewater treatment plant ... | reverse complement strand
GAAAAACGACTCGTCCGCTGTCCCGAAGAAATGACTTGACGGAAGAGGCGTTGGCAGAATCTCGCGCGGGATGTCGAGTATGTGCAAGATTTCCTCATCCCATGAAAGCGTCCGGATGTTGAACAGCATCGTGCGCGAGGCATTAGAGTAATCGGTCACATGAACTTTGCCGCGCGTGAGCTTCCAGATGAGCCACGTCTCTACCGTTCCGAAGAGAATGTCGCCCCGACGAGCCTTTTCACGCGCTCCCGGAACGTGATCGAGAAGCCACTTGATCTTCGTCGCGCTGAAATACGCATCAATGACGAGTCCCGTCTTTTCCCGAATCAGCGAAGTCAACCCCTCTTCTTTCAGCCGGTCGCAGATCGCCGATGTCCGCCGGCACTGCCAAACGATCGCATGATGGATCGGTTCGCCCGTCTCACGATCCCAAAGTATCGTCGTTTCGCGCTGATTCGTGATCCCGATTGCCGCGATGTCTTCCGCCCCCGCATTCGCCTTCTGCATCGCCTCGACGGCGACTCCGATTTGTGTCGACCAGATCTCGTTCGCGTCGTGCTCGACCCATCCGGGCTGTGGGAATAACTGTTGAAATTCTTTCTGCGCAACAGAGCGTACGGCGCCCTTCTCATCGAACAGAATGCATCGGTTGCTCGTCGTCCCGGCGTCAAGCGCCATCACGTAGCGTGGCATGGTTTCACCTCCTCGAAAAAAGATCTCTGCACATCATCCGGATCGCTCATTTCGCGAGCTTATTCATCGATGTCGCGCGTCGCGACGAAGTTCGCTTCGCCGCCGAACAAGGACGCGATGACAACATCACCGCGGTGCACGGGAGGGATAAGCTCGACATCGTTGAGCAAGAGCACCGCTTTCGCGACATCAGACTTGGCAATGGCGATGTCTGTCTTAACGGAACAGCGGGGGTGTTTCTCACTTCGAACGCGAACCGATGACGTCACAACGCGCGTGGGATGCATGGCTTCTTCGCGCCCATACGCGGCGCCACGTAGACAGCCGTTCCCCGTCACGGCATAATCATTCTCCTCATCGACGGCGAGGTGACAACCCCGCGGACAGATAATGCATATATACTCTTTCATCTTGCCTCACAATCTTCAATCACAGGCCTTTCTGCACCCTAAGCAGAAAAGGCACATGTGAATGTCAAGCTCTCATAATTACGGACAAAATACTACTCGCTTTTAGACACGTTACCATCCAATACTATCAAAACTACTTCCGGCCGGTTGTTAAAACGGAACGGAATGATACTGTTTCCTATACCTCTGCTCACGATCATATTCGTACTTTCTGCTGCGTATAAGCCCGCATCATACTTGGGGAATAAACCCTGATCGGGGGCCACGATGCCGCCCACAAAGGGCAGTCGGAACTGACCGCCGTGTGCGTGACCGCTAAGAACTAAATCAACACCGCAGTCCACATACACATCGAACAGTTCCGGTCTGTGGGAGAGCAATACAGTAAAACCATCGTTTTCTTTCATCAGTTCGTGCAGTTTAGTGTATATGACCGATGCCGCATCATCAAACAAATAATCTGCTCTGAATCCGGGGTCATTCACACCAATCAGCGTAATCGTTCCATCGTTGATCTTTAATTCAATGCGCGCATCTTCGAGAACGGCTATACCGAGTTCAGTCAATCCTCTTATAAACTCATCGTACTCGGGCACTCTTGCCTCATGGTTACCGGTAACGTAGTAGCAGGGTGCTATGAGTGCTGCTCTTTCTGCGAACCGCAGCGCGATCTCCATGTCTGTGTTGCGGGAATCAATGAGATCTCCGGTCATCGCGATCATGTCCGGGGCCGCCTCTTTCAACATCGCAAGAAGGCGTTCGTTCTCCTTGCCTATCTCTGTGTTATGAAGATCGGAAATGTGGGCGATGCGGAAGCCGTCAAAAGCTTCCGGCACTCTATCACTCGAAATTGTGAATGAATTCAGTTGCAGTGATGTGTTGCCCCAAACAACCCAAAGAATCAACGCGGTCAGCAAGGGGACGACGACAGCAAAAATGACCATGATCCTTTTCTTTTTTGCGTCCATAGCCTTCTCTGCAATCATGTGCGAATCACATTCTCACGATCCATTGACGCTCCTTGGGAACCATACCCGACTTCCATAATCCCGGGCAGGCATGCGCGATACATGATTGCTTACCCTTCCATTAAGACGAGATTGTGTTCAAATCCGCCTTATTCAATCTCTTCCACCGATATTAAGAGCTCATTCCCGCGCACATCGTCGAGCTGCGCCCGCTTCAAAGTGACATGTTCCATCTCACCCGGGGTCATGTACGGCCGACGGAACGAAGCCACCACGCGTTCTCCGTCACGAAAGACGATGCGCTTAGGCTTTTTATACGGGGTTCTCACCCGGAAAAACACGCGGACGCCGTCCTCGATGCGCTGCACCCTGATTTTCTGCGGCACCGTATAGGTGACAGATTCGCCTCTGACAAGAGAGATGTACGACTCTTTCGCACACATATTCTCGTGCGAAGCACCTGCTTGTCTACGCACGTATTCGGCGGCCGCTCTGCCGGCGTTTTCACTCTCCGTCGTGACGTAGTCGACAAGGTCGTGCACATGAAGCACATTGCCGCAGGCAAAGATGCCGGGGATGCTGGTCTCTCCGTTTTCAAAGACAATCGGACCCGAAGTCTTCGCGTCCATTTCCACACCGGCGGCACGGCTCAACTCGTTCTCGGGGATGAGACCAACCGACAGCAAAACGGTATCGACATCGAAGACAATGTCTGTTCCATCGATCGGCTCGAATCGGTCATTGATTTTCTGTACCGTGACTTTCCGGACACGCTCTTTGCCTTCGATTTTTGTGATGGTATGCGACAGATAAAGCGGGATCTCAAAGTCTTGAAGGCACTGCACGATATTTCTCGCCAACCCGCCCGGATAGGGCATGAGTTCCACACATGCGAGCACCTTTGCCCCTTCGAGCATCATGCGCCTCGCCATGATCAGGCCGATATCGCCCGACCCGAGGATGATAACGCGTCGCCCCACCATGTAGCCTTCGATGTTGACATAGCGTTGCGCCGTACCTGCCGTAAAGATGCCCGCCGCACGCGTTCCCGGTATCTGAATCGCCCCGCGCGTCCGCTCGCGACATCCCATCGCAAGGACAATCGCTTGACTCCTGACGGTGCGATAACCGATCTTAGAACTCATAAGTCGCAGGGCATGGTTGCGTTCGCCCGGAAGAATCTCAAGTACCATCGCGTCACAGAGGACATCGATTGCCCGTCCTTCGAGTCGGTCAATAAGTCTTGCGGCGTACTCAGGGCCCGTCAATTCCTCGCCGAAATAATGGAGTCCGAATCCGTTGTGAATACACTGATTCAGAATGCCGCCGAGTTCCACATCGCGCTCGACGATCAGAATGCGCTCGAGACCGTGTTCACGGGCGCTGAGTGCCGCCGCGAGCCCGGCAGGGCCTCCGCCGATCACGGTCAATTCATACTCGTCATGCATCCCGATCGCCGCCATTTCATCCCCTGCAGTCTGTCCGTCATTCGTTCCGCCCATGCTCATCCGATCTCCCAACACGACGGATCCTTTGTCTCTCCGATCAAAATGGTGCTCCCGTTTCCGTCTTCCTCAACACACAGGGGATCGCGTCCCGACTCGCGCGCGATGATCTCCAACACGCGCGGCCCGCAAAAACCACCCTGGCACCGCCCCATCCCTGTCCCGGCCCGACGTTTTATCCCGTCGATGGATACAGGGGGAATTTCCCGCTTCATCGCGGCGACAATCTCACCTTCCGTGATCGTCTCGCAGCGGCAGATCACTCTCCCGTAAAGAGGATGCTCGCGCACAAAAGCGGCCCGCTCTTCTTCCGAAAGCCCCTTGAACCGGACGACGCGGCGCCCTCCGCGCCAATCTTTCCGCTTCTCTATAGACAGACCGTCTTCGCACAGCATCTCTCGTGTGACACGGGCGATCGCCGGCGCGCACGTCAGACCGGGAGACTTGATCGCGGCAAGGTCGATGAAGTGCGCCGCCGATCTCTTGATAAAGAAATCGCCATACGTACTATTTGATCGGATGCCCGCGAAATTTCTGATGCTCGTGCGGAGATCGAGTTGAGGCACGATACGCCGGGCTTTCAGGGCGATTTCCAAAAGAGCGCCTCGCGTCACCGATGTGTCGTCACGGTCGGCGATGACTTCCGAGTTCGGTCCGATGAGATAATCACCGTGAACCGTAGGCGAGACGGTAACGCCCTTGCCTTCGCGCGAAGGACATGGAAAAACAACAGAACGGACAACGCTCCCTGCCGCCGTTCCGTCGAGAAGATAGTATTCTCCGCGTGTCGGAACAATATCAAAGGCAGGCGGCGCGACCAAATCGTGAATGCGGTCGCTCTCCACGCCGGCGGCATTGATCACGTAGCGGGCGCGGATCGTCCCCTCATCCCCGGAACCGAAACGAGATTTGAGCTCATAACAGTCGCCTCGCCGAGACAGGCCGCACACGTCCGTGTTCGGCATAAAGTCGACGCCGTTTCGGACGGCAACCTCAGCCATCGCAAGGGCGAACTCCCACGGATTCATCACGCCCGATTCGGGAACCCAAAGCGCCGACACGATCTCGTCCGATAAATTCGGTTCGCGCGAACGGACGAGCTCCCCGGAAAGAATCTCGAGCCCTTCACACCCGTTGGCGATCCCCTGCTCCAGAAGCGTCTGAAGTGTACGGCACTGCTCACTGTCAAAAGCGACGACCCATGAACCGGTCTTCTTACATTGGACATCGAGCTCTTCACAGAGCTCGAAACAACGGCGCATACCCTCAACGTTCAATTTCCCCATCAAGGTATGAGGTTCAGGGTCATACCCTCCGTGAATAATCGCTGTATTCGCACGCGAGGCCCCCATTGCGACGTCATTTTCCTTCTCGACCAGGACGACGCGAAGTTCATATTGAGAGAGCTCATAGGCGACAGCACAACCGATGACGCCCGCTCCGATAATCGCTACATCAAACACGCTGCCTGGCCTCCGATTTTCTTTTTGCGCGATACGGGCCTCGGAGACTGAGAAAGACAATCAGCTTCAACAGTCTTGGCGAAAGAATCCCGTCGCTTAAACGGGCAAGCGCCCGCAGAGGCATGCTGAGGATGGCTTGGCGGTTCATCTCTCGATCGCCCGGCATCGTGTCGGCTTTTTTCAACGCGATCTTCAAGAACAGGGATCTGCATGGTCCGCGAAGCGCGGAAAGCGGCGCGTGCACGCCCCGTAAAGCGACCTGCTCAGGCACTTTACGACCCAGCAATTGCTCAAATTCCTGCTGAGAGACAGGGCGGTCCATCGTTTTGTAGATATCGGGGATATTTGCGGACTCATCAAGTCCTGAAAATGCGAGATGACGCGCTCTCAAGTCATCAACGGTCAAGCCGTCCGGTACGTCGATAACACGGCCGCCGGCACTTCGGTGGCGAAGCTCCGCCGAAGCGATTAAGGGAAGATCGCGGGCATTCGGACCGGAGAGGAAGTAATACACGCCGCCCTCGAAAATTTTCTCGCCTTGAGCTGTATACGTTTCGAGACGATCGCGCGGTATCTTGAGCTCGACATCGCGGCTTTCGTTCGGCCCCAGTTCGACTTTCGCCCAGGCCTTCAATTCGCATAAAGGGCGCAAAAGAGAGCTGTCTGGGAAAGAGACATACGCCTGTACGACTTCTTTCGCTTTTCTTTGTCCGGTGTTTGTCACACGAACCGTCAGATAGATATTGCCCGACATCAATTCGGCACGGATCTGTTCATACCGGAATCTCCCGTAGGTAAGCCCGTATCCGAAAGGAAATGCCACCTGCCTGTCAAAGGTCGTGTGGTACCGGTAGCCGACATAGATGCTCTCGCGATACTGGGCAAGCAAGTCCCGAGACGGGAAATAGGGATCGGATGCGACGTCCGTTCGCGCGTCCGTCCACGTCGCACAGAGCCTGCCTGATGGACTGTGATCGCCGTAAACAATCGACTGAAGCGCTTCATAGGCGCCTTCGCCGGCGTAATTCATCAGAAGAACGGCATCGGCTTTCACATCGCCCAAAACGATCGGAGCACCGACCTGCAGGACGAGAATGATCGTATGACCTGCGTTTTTCAGCCGTTCGATTGCCAGCTTATCTTCGGACGAAAGCTCGAGAGACAGGCGATCGTACCCTTCGGCATCCGGCGGCAATTTGGCGAAATAAAGGCAAATACGCGCCTGGCCGGACTCTTCAAGCAAATAGGGATACTGGCTGTCGCGCCACTGTCTCAGCGGCGTGTTCGTCACCAGAGGCTCCACCCTGGATGACCCAACTCCCTGTGTTTGCGCCTCATCAATCGCGCCGGCCAACAGGACGCTTTCCGCCGGTGACAGAGGAAGGAGGTCCTCATCGTTTTTCAACAACACCATGCATTCGCGTGCGACTTCGACGGCAACGCGGTAATGGCCGAGATGCGAGGATCGTTTCGCACCGCCGGTTCGTTCTTCAAGCTTCTTGATGTTCGCCACAGCGCGATCAATGAACCCGTCATCAAGCCGGCCCCGCCTGTAAGCTTTTTTAAGTTCGCCGGTCGAAGGGCTCGACCCGCCGGGCATCTCAAGGTCCATGCCGGCTTCCAACCCGCGCAGCCGGTTCTCCACACTGCCCCAGTCACTCATAACACAGCCGTCGTATTTCCATTCACTTCGAAGAATGTCGAGCAACCGCTTATTCTCCCCTGCATTAACCCCTTCAAAACGGTTATACGCCGTCATCACGGCCCACGGGTCCGACTCACGGATTGCAATTTCGAAAGGCATGAGATAAAGCTCGCGCAGAGCTCTCTCATCAACCATGCTTTCTGCTGAAAAGCGATCGGTCTCTTGAGAATTGAGGGCAAAATGCTTAAGCGTCGCAGCAACGTTTTTTGACTGAACGCCGCGTATGTAGGCGGCAGCAAGTTTGCCGCTCAGCAGGGGATCTTCGCCAAAATACTCGAAATTGCGGCCGCATGCCGGGTGTCTTTGCAGATTGACGCCCGGACCGAGCAGCACATGGACATCGGAGGCAACGCATTCAGTCCCGAGCGATTCACCGACGAGCTCAACAATCTCTTCATCCCAACTGCATGCGAGCGCGGAAGCAGTCGGGAAACAGGTCGACTGAAGCGTGCCGTTCGCCGTCTCCTTGCGAACTCCGTGAGGCCCGTCGGACAGTCGAATCCGTGAACCTTTGAGAAGCCAGTATCCGTCCCCCTCCAGATAGCTGATTTTCTTATTTCGGCGCATAACAATCCTCCTGTGTGAATACGGACGTCTCGCCGATGACAAGAGAGAATTATTCAGATCTTGAATACTGTGCCCGTCATCTCATCTTACGCGTCAAGTCACACATGAAAACGAGTGGATATCGTGTGAGTGCAAATCTCAACCAAGCCTCTCATGCCGAGAGGGCTACAAGTTTAAAACTGGAGGCTGACCGCGTTCTCGACGAACATGGACGCAGCCAGCCTCGGTTTTTCAGCTCAGTTTTTTGATCGCCGCCTCAATGCGGTCCATTGCCTCGATCAAGTTCTCCATCGAGTTTGAATACGTGAGCCTGATGGCTTTCGGATCTTGAAAGGCATCACCAGGCACGAGCGCGACACTTGCTTCATCAAGCAGATAGTCGGCAAGCGCCGGTGAATCCGTGATGACGCGATCGCCCACGCGCTTCCCGAACAATCCCGTCACATCCGCGAACAAGTAGAACGCCCCCTCCGGAAACGGACAGTTGAACCCGGGAAGTTTCTGCACGCGTTCAAACATGTAGTTGCGCCTCTCCTCAAAAGCTTTGCACATGGATTCGACGTATTCGTCACATTCTTCCAGCGCTGTTATGGCAGCCCACTGGACGAACGTTGTACAGTTCGAAGCCGTGTGCCCCTGCATCGACGACATACCCTTTATGATCTCCCGGGGACCGGCGGCGTAACCGATACGCCAGCCCGTCATGGAGTACGTCTTGGAGAACGCATTCACTGTCAATGTCCTCGCCCAGATTTCCGGTGAAAGCGATGCAATGCTGATGTGAGGCGTTGTCCCATAAATGAACTTTTCGTATACTTCATCCGAAATAATAAACAAATCGTGTTTGATGGCAAGATCCGCGAGACGCCGTAGTGACTCCTCCGTATAAACGGCTCCTGTCGGATTGTTCGGCGAATTGATCAGGATGATACGCGTTTTCGGTGTAATCGCACGTTCCACTGCATCAACGTCGAGCTTATTGTCGGAAGCGACGGGGACGAGCACGGGGACACCTTCTGCCAGCTTGACCATCTCCACATAGCTGACCCAGCACGGTGTCGGAATGATCACTTCGTCGCCGGCATTGCACATAACCAGAAATGCGCTCGCAAGCACGAACTTGGCACCGATTGAGACAATGATGTCGCTCGGATCGTACTTAATGTGATTGTCCTTCATGAGCTTGCGCACGATCGCTTCTTTCAGGGGCAAGATACCCGGTGTCGGCGTATACTTTGTTTTCCCCTCCAGCATTGCACGATGCGCCGCCTCAATCACAGGCAGTGGTGTATTGTAATCAGGCTCACCGTTGTTGAGCGAAATAATCTTCTTCCCTTCTGCCCGTAATTCGGCAATTTTGGCGTTGAGTTCCATTGTCTTCGACGGAGATAATCTCTTGATACGTTCTGAAATCATATACTTTCCTTTCCTTCCATACAGTATGCGTATATTATTGTTTGACCGGAAACTGTCAAAGCGAACACTTAAAATCACCCGATCAGTCTCTTTACTCTCTTGGTCATCATACCACTAGATACCTGACAGTAGCCATGGACAGACACTCCGAGCGATCACAAAAATTCTCTTTTGCGGTGTATGGCGTTTGCTGTCGTACTTTGTCCAATCGATCAATCAGTCTTGAATAAGTGATTCTCACCGCATCCGTGATCGACCATTTTGAAACGAAAAGAGCCGTATCAGATTAAGTTTTCCTAGTCTTTGCCCTTAATGGGCCCGTTTTCTATTATAAAGTAAAGCCAATGTGAAAGTGGTCGGCCATCTGGGCACTATCACATAACACGGGGCATCATGATACACTGAGATACAGTCAAAGCACAGAGTGCATGCTGACCTGGGTGATGCGCACTGAACGGGTCGGCTGATTATCGCGTCAAGGCCATATGCCCGGCACAATAGTGTTTTGAAGAGATTATTGAATAATCAGAAGAGAGGTAATCAATGGTGAAGCATAAAAAGTTGTTGGAGTGGGTCGATGAAATGGCGGCATTACTTGAGCCGGACTCGATCTATTGGTGTGACGGCTCTGAGGAAGAGAATGAACGGCTCTTGGAAGAGAATGTTGCGAAAGGAGCCGCCGTCCGTTTAAATGGCGAAAAGCGCCCGGGATGTTACCTGTTCCGCAGCGACCCGTCTGACGTCGCCCGCGTGGAGGGCCGCACCTTTATTGCGTCCGAAAGCGAAGATGACGCAGGCCCGACAAACAACTGGATTGATCCGACGGAACTGAAAGAGACGATGCGCGCACTCTATCGCGGCGCCATGCGCGGACGTATCATGTATGTGATCCCTTTCAGCATGGGCCCGCTCGGTTCGCCCGCCGCAAAGATCGGCATCGAACTGACTGACAGTTCCTACGTTGTCGCGAATATGCGTATCATGACGCGCATGGGCAAAGAGGTGCTCGACCTGCTCGGCGAGGACGGAGAATTTGTCCCGTGCCTACACTCAGTCGGCGCACCGCTTGAACCGGGTGAAAAAGACGCCGTGTGGCCATGCGCACCCATGGACAAGAAGTACATCAGTCATTTTCCCGAAACACGCGAAATATGGTCTTACGGTTCAGGCTACGGCGGCAATGCCTTGCTCGGGAAAAAATGCTTCGCGCTCCGTATCGCCTCCGTGCTCGCCCGCGACGAGGGTTGGCTCGCCGAGCACATGCTGATTCTCAAATTGATCTCTCCCGAAGGGAAAGTCTACTATATCTGCGGCGCTTTTCCATCCGCCTGCGGCAAGACAAACCTGGCCATGTTGCAGCCGACCGTTCCCGGCTGGACGGTAGAAACCGTCGGCGACGACATTGCGTGGATGCGATTCGGGAAGGACGGCCGTCTGTACGCGATCAATCCGGAAGCCGGTTTCTTCGGCGTCGCGCCGGGCACTTCCTGCCAATCGAATCCGAACGCCATGGAATCGGTCAAACGCAACACGATCTTTACGAATGTCGCATTGAAAGACGACGGCGACGTGTGGTGGGAAGGGATTGACGATCCGGCGCCCGATCACCTCGTGGACTGGCACGGGAACGACTGGAGCCCCGCATCGGGCGAAAAAGCCGCACACCCCAATGCGCGCTTCACTGCACCGGCAACGAACTGCCCTTCTATCGCACCGAACTGGGATGATCCCGCAGGTGTGCCGATCGACGCGATACTCGTCGGAGGGCGGCGTCCTTCGACGATTCCGCTCGTCTACCAAAGCCTTAACTGGGAACACGGCGTATTCCTCGGAGCCGTCATGGGATCCGAGATCACGGCGGCCGTCATTTCCGATAAAATCGGGCAAGTGCGCCGCGACCCGTTCGCCATGTTGCCTTTCATCGGATACCATGTCGGCGACTATCTGGGCCATTGGCTCGAAATCGGTCGAAAAGGCGACCCCGATAAGCTTCCTAAGATCTTTGCCGTCAACTGGTTCAGGAGAGGTGAAGACGGACACTTCCTGTGGCCGGGGTTCGGCGAGAACAGCCGCGTCCTGAAATGGGTGGTCGAGCGTTGCGACGGCGTGGTCGGCGCAAAAGAAACGGCGATCGGATATATGCCCAGGGTCGAAGATCTCTACCTCGACGGCCTGAATCTACCGGAGGAGGACCTCGCCGCGCTCACCAGCGTGAACCGCGACGAGTGGCAACAGGAACTCAAGGCCATCCGCACCCACTTCGAGGGGTACGGCCCCAAAATGCCGAAGGAACTGTTCGAACAACTCGGCGCTGTGGAAGGGAAACTTTAGATTGCCCCTGATTTAGACAATTCCTGCCGATCATAGGCAAGCATGATACCGCTTAGGGCTGTCTCAAAACTGCTAAATATTAGCAGGATGAGACAGCCCCAATTAATTTATCAATATCAAAGGTACAAAAGCTGGTATAATAGCATGAAGTGATGTGGAGATGTGGAGAGGAGAATTGGTTATGCAGTGTTGGAATTGCAGGAGAGAGATACCTGATCGTGCAAGCTTCTGCAGATACTGTGGTGCCGCCCAAAATCATATCGTCGATCACAACGCAGAGGTGATGCCTTTGCCCGTTCAGGATGCTGCGCGAAAGAAGCGCAAAAAAGTCGCCGTCATTGCGGTCACGACATCCATTTTAATTGTTGTTGTAGCGGCCACCTTGCTTTTTGTGCTGCGTCCGGGCTTTATAGACAAAATTTTTGGCTCTTCCCGTGATGGTAATAAGGATAATCCGGATAAGTTGAACAACCCTTCCGTTCACAATCAGCTCGGCACCGAAGACAATAATGACGACAAGGACCCGAAAAAAACTGATCCCGTAGAATCTTCCGGCTCTTCCGAACCTTCCGGTCCGATTGAGTCGACCGCTCCCTCCGATAATAGCGACAGGATCTCGCTATCCAATATCAAGATCGGCTTCGTCCACGTCACGGATCCCAACGACATGGGTTATACATACAACCATGACCTCGGAACGCTGAAGATGAAACAAGCACTACGGCTGAGAGACGACCAGATCCTCAACAAGTTCAACACGAGGGAAGACGAGTCGTGTGAAAGTGCTCTTCGCGAACTCGCCGAGCAGGGATGCCACATCATCTTCGCGACGAGTTTCGGATTCGAAGATTATATGATCAAAGTCGCGAAGGATTATCCCGACATCCAGTTCTGTCACGCCACGGGCTACAAAGCCAAAGACAGCGGATTGAAAAACGTTCACAACTACGGCGGCAAGATCTATCAGGCACATTACCTCACAGGTATCGCCGCCGGTCTGAAAACTAAAACGAACAAGCTCGGCTATGTTGGCACACATCCCTTCTCGGAAGTCATCTCCGGATTCAAGGCATTCTATCTGGGCGCTAAAAGCGTCAATCCCGATGTCACCCTGATCGTTCAATACACAAACAGCTGGAACGATCCGGAGCTTGAAGCTCAGCTGGCACAAGCGCTCATCGACGAAGGCTGCGATGTTATCGGACAGAGTTGCGACTCGACTGCTCCCGCGGCGGCAGCTGAAGCCCGTGGTGTTTTCCACGTCGGATACAACTCCGATATGCGTGAAGCGGCACCCAATGCTTCCTTGACCTCCGCTGTGTGGGACTGGTCGCGTTACCTCGTTTTCGCCGTGAACAAACTGATCGCCGGCGAAGAGATCCCCGTCGACTGGAGTGGGGGGCTTGCGGAAGGCGCCTGCGACGTCTCCCCGCTGAACGAAGCGATCATCGCTCCCGGAACGGCAGAAAAAATCAAAGAAGCCCGCGACAAGATCGTCTCAGGCGACTGGGATGTCTTCACGGAACCGCTCGATGACGTCAATGGCTAAGTTTTTGTCGCTGAGGGCGAGACATTTATCGAGCCGGCATCTGCTCCTTCATGGGGTCACATCCTCAAAGGTATTGCCGTAGCACCGTAAACACAGGTAGAGGCCACCATATTATATTACATTACATCTCATCTCATGCAATGTTGCACCCTATGTATGGGCCGCGAAATCTTAACGGTTGTCGTATGCAGATAAAAATGTCATCGTCCAGAGTCAGAGCTTTATTTCGAACAAATCTTTAAGCATGAAGATGGTCTCCAGTGTTTTATAACAATCACTGGAAAAGGGGTCTTGCTCAAATAATGAGGCGATTTTATTTTTCCTTTGAAGCACAGTGTTGTTGTGAATAAAGAGCTCGTTCGCGGTGGCGGTGGTTGACATTCTGTTGTTTATGAGAGATTTAAGCGTGTTTTCCAAATCCGTATTGTTTAAGATATCGTAGCGTTTTACCACCGACAGATAACTTCGGATGATATCTTCTATGTCGCTTTTGCTTATCTTCTGAAGCACCGCTTCGAAAACTCTTACATCATCATAAAACACGTATTCGTTCTCAAAACTGAGCCTCTCGTAGATAAGACTCGCGACAGTCACTTCCAAAAACAGATCATGAACGGAGACATCCTCCGTACGCGCATTACTTATGGACACACGAATCGTTTTTTGGTTGTTATATCCATCGGATGAAAATTTTCTCAATAGATGCGTCAATGCGTCACGGTCAATCGGCGACAACAACACAATGATGTAACTCCTTCTGATGTACTTATAGATGATGTAATCAGAAAAAACCTTATCAATCCGCGCCACTAACATTGTCTTTACTTCTTTAAGCTTTGAGGGGTTATCGATATCAATATCCAGACGAACCAGACGATTAATATTTGCCAAATCCATGTTGAACTTTTTTGCATGCAGATAAGCTTGTCGTGTTCCATCAACGATTGCACCGTTTAGAAGGTTTTTGATGAATACCTCCTTCATCTTGTCTTCGTATTCGTCCATGCGTTCGTGGCTTAGAACACTGACGGCGAGTGCCTTGCATGTTTGGTTAATAGCTAGGCGTGCAATATCCGATATGGGCTTTTCAACATCTGTAATGACGAGCGAACCATAATAAGAATAATGACGTTGCACAGGTACGATGAGCGACATCATGGAATCAATTTCCCTGTAATGGTATTCGTTTACGTTGTCCATTTCCATGGGGATGATCTCTGCGATGCAATCAATAATCGTTTTTGAAAAAGGAGACATCGTACCGGTTTTTGTTGAATAGATAAAACGGTTGTTATGGTTGAAAAATAAAATGTGCTTCTTGAGAAGTCTGGATAGGGTATTAACGAGCGCAGCGTAATCCTTCGCATTGTCAAAAAGCTGATCGGTGTAGGTCTCGTAAATCTCTATTGTGTTTTGCAGCTTCTTCGCTTGACCGTTCATCAACTTGTCAATGACAGCAACAAGGACGCTGTAATAAGACACGTCGAGCGGCATTACAATTAAAGGAAGATTGCTTTCGTCACAGGCATCGATAACACTTTGAGGAAGTTTGAGAAGACCGTTTTCTCTACCAATGTTAAAAATCATCAACGCTGAGATGCCGTGTTCGATTAACAGTTTAATCACCTCCAGCTGCTTGTCCTCGTCGTCCGTTATGGCGTAGAGAGACGTCAATGCCAACAAGTTGCTTTCCAGAAACTCGACCGCATCTGGTATTTCCAAGACAGTCGCGCTCTCAATCACATTATCTAGGCCGTCAAATCCCGCAACAACCTTTCCGCGGTCAATAGGGTGAAGGCCCATTGATTCTCTCACGGTCAACATAGAGTTCTCCCTTCGTTTTCTTCTATTCGCATTAAGACCAGGACAAGTAAGACCACCAACACCATAAAACCTGTTGGTCTCTTGCAAGCACCAATGACAGGCAGAAAAAAGAGCCCATGAGCAGGTCCGGCTTCATTAAGACCGTCCAAACCCACTCATGAGCATTCTAGCTGAAAATCCATTGCAAATGGTCTTGATACCCCCGCGATGATTCATCTACGGTATCTTAAACTTTCAGAGGTTGGCGCTTATCGCAGAGTGTACAACCATTTCAAGCGCCAATTATTTCAGTATACATTTTACACACCGTCACTTGATCATGAAGGGGTAATCTTTTATGAGTTCTTCCACAGGGACAAAAGGCAAATCAAAGTCAAACACCTTGGCACTTAAGATGGAAAGTCCACGTTCAGATGTGAACTCCTTTCTTGCAGGCATGCCTATCACAGACACCCGCATGCCTTTCTTAATCTTATTGTTTGTAAATGGATGACCTGTTTCTGCATCAATCACTTGGATCATGTCGGGGCTCGTTATAAAGGGCTTCCCGTCAAACCAAGAGACATGGTTCTCGTTTTTGAACCAGACTTTCAGTTCATGCCCCTCAAAATCACCTTCTCCTGCTATCGTATTGATTCCCCAGAAATATCCTTGTCTGTCTTCCGTTTCTCTTTCTGTAACGGTTCCTCTAAACACAACCCAACCGCCCACTTCTTTTATGGCAGCGAGTGCGGGATCTTCTCCTTTTTCGGCAGCTTCACGCAAGGCTTTACCTACGTTGTAGCTTTCAGTCAATGTATTTCGGACAAGAATGCTTTTCATGTCTTTCACTGAAAAGAAAAAACCTGCTTGCGCACATTTGCTGTAACCGCCCGCAGAAATCATCTTGCCGATTCTCTCCGCCATCCTCCAGTTGACAGCACTCGTGATGGCAGCAACATTCTCCCAACAATCGACCGAAGCAATCGGCAGAAGCTCCTTCTCGAAGATGTAAGGTGTCGTCTGCTGAATTTCCGGTATGGCTCGGCCCGTGTAATCTCCGTTTGTCACGGCAATACCCAGTTCCGCGGCAGCGGCGATACACGCGCCTGTGTTGCCTCCCCCCAGTTCGATGGGAATAAGCGCGACGGCCTTCTCGCCTTTCAATTCTTCAAGAGCTTTAACGGCTCGAACCATGGCCTCTGTGTTGTCAATCGTTTGATCGCCGAGACCATACAGTACTTCTCTTTCCCTTTTGACTTCAGGTGTCTCCGGAGCAATAGACCCCATGAGGAAAGGACAACAGCAGAATGCATCATCCTCCAAAACATCGGCGTCGATCCACCCAATTTCATTGCCTTTATCGAGTTGTTGCACAAGGGCTTTTACACCCTCGGCGTAATCTCCGCCACCACCCGTACCAAAAAAAGTGCAGCCTCTAATAAAATCTTCAGCCTGTACGGCATTTTTTAACACAAACTTGCTCATCATGACCTCCTATCAAAGTTTGCGCAGGATATCCATTGAAGCCTGCGAAGGCTTGCCATATGACAACGGACTGGAAAACAGTTGCCCCTTGACCATCGCTACAGCGAACTGCACTCCCATCGTAAACGGTTCCACGACGGGTATCCACAGTTTTTCTTGAAGCCGAAGACGAATCGGCAACATGCCTGTGCAACCCAAGACAATCGCTTGAGCGCCATCTTCCTTCACTGCCTTCAAACTTTCAGCATACAACGCGTCAAACGTCGCTTCGTAATCGTCCAATGCCAGGACAGGCAGGTCCACCGCTCGCACAGATGCAAGTCGATTGGAGTAACCGTATTTCTGTATGTTTTCCTCAAAGAGGCTTATTGACTCATGAAGTGTCGTAATAATGGAAAACTTGTCGCAGACCATCATGGCGGCATGGTGGCTCGCCTCTCCCGCAGAAACAACAGGCAAATCGGTGATTTGCCGCGCAGCTCTCAAGACGGGATCCGCAGCACAATCAATCACAATGGCGTCGCATCCCTCTTCCTTCGCGGACAGAACCTCTTTCAATATATGGGGTGCCGCCAAAGCCTCATCGACACTTGTCTCAAGAGAAAGCGGGCCGTCTTTGAGGTTCACAACGTGTAGTTCAACGGTGTCCGTGGACAGTTTCATGCGGACTCCTGAATGAGCTTCAAAAAACTCCTGACTCGAATTGCACATGATCGTTTTAATTTTCATGACATGCTCCTGACAGACAACGATGCGCTCATTCAAATGTGAGCGCATCGCCATCTCTTAATCAACAGAATCTAATCAACGAAAGTAATGTCAGGCATAAAGAACGGGTATCCCATTAAGTATGCAGTTACCTTACCTTCCTTCGTCGCTTCCGCAACAGGGAACTTAATGTACTCTTGATACGCCACTCTCTCCGTCAGATCAGCAAGCCATGCGGTAGGACAGATCTCATCGGTGACGTAGTGTTGGAGAACCTCATACTTTTTGAAGCGTTCCTCTTTATCCAATGTCGCCATCGCATCGGCGATACGAGCATCAAGCTCGGGCGAACCGCTCCAGCTTGAGTTCTCATAGCTGCCCGCGGTTTTCGTATGGAACTGCGATTCGAGCGTTGCCCCCGCTTCGTTGAATGAAGGCCCCGAGTTACAGCTTGTGATATGTGGCGCAGATTCTGAGTTACTCACTCTTTCTTGATAAATATTCCACGTCGCTTTCTCAATCTTGATCGTCACGCCAACTTCCTTGGCAGCCGCCTGAAGCTGCAACGCCACCTTGCCAAGGAATTCATTGTCAGATATTTGCAAGAATTCCAGCGTGTAGTCGCCAATTGTGTCCGCATATTTTGATTGCCCGATGAGTTCTTTTGCTTTATCGATGCTGTATTCATACTGCGTACAATCAACATGTCCAGCGGTAAAGAACGACACAGGACCGGCCGGTTGCTTGGAACCGGTGAAAGCAACTTTCAACAGTGTTTCGTAATCGAGCAAATGGCACATCGCCTTTCGCACGTTGATGTCGTCCATCGGCGGTTTCTTGCAGTTGAAGATGACATTTTGCATCAATCTTGTGGAGTAGTTTGCAATGGACACGCCGTCCAGTTTGTCAAGAGCGTTATAGCTTTCTGTACTCTGCCACGGATCCGATATCTCAAGTTTCTGTGTAGACATCATGGTCCGAACAGTCGCGGCTTCAGTTCCATAAATAATCTTGAACTCTTTAGCCGTATTGCCACGACCTTCCCACCCCTTGTGCCAATCATCGAACTTCTCCGCGAGGAAGTAGTCGTTCTGCACCATCTCCTTGACTTTATACGGTCCTGAGCCGGCATCGTTCTGCAAGAGCCACTCTCTGCCATAGTCACCGTTGGCTCCATAGGCGCCGTCTTTCTTATTCGCCATGACAAGCTCTTCATTCAGAATGTAGAGGCGGCACAAAGTTGACACGAACGGACCATAGGCTGTTGCGAGCTTGAATGTCACGGTGTAATCATCGTCCGCCGTCACATCCTTAACAATTCCTTGGTAGAGATACGCAAAACCCTCTCCCATTTCCTGCATTCTCTTCATCGTGAAAACGACGTCAGAGGCCTTTAATTCAGTTCCATCATGAAACTTCACACCCTTTTTTAGCTTGAATGTAAACGCTGTGCCTTCCGCATTCGCTTCCCAGCTTTCAGCGAGATCAGGCTCAACGCCTTCAGCTGTAGGGAATACCAACGTATCGTAGAGGTTACAATACGCAATGGCGCTGGCATTTCCCGTATGGGACGCAGGGTCCAGTGTCGGGGTGCTGTCGGCCGTTAGTCTGATGATACTCTCCCGATTGCCGTTTGTGCCGTTCTTGCCGCCTGATGAATCCGGGTCAGTTTGATTACCTGTACAACCAGCCATCATCGCGAAACAAAAAATGAAAGCACAAAACAATGCAACAATTCTCAATGGTTGTTTCATATTTTTCTTCCTTTCATTTTGGTTATTCACCGTCTTTTTGTTGTTCTTTATCGTACAAATGACATCGGACGTGATGATTTTCCTCCACCTCTATCATTTGCGGATCGATTTCTCTGCATTTGTCAAATGCATACTTGCAACGCGTGTGAAAACTGCATCCCGTAGGGATGTTAACGGGCGAAGGGACCTCTCCCACGCTTTCCACTTTCGCAGGCTTAAGCTGCTCCTCCTCTTCAGAGATTACTGGGATAGAGGAGAGAAGCATCTGCGTGTATGGATGCAACGGTTTTGAAAAAGCCTTCTCTGTCCGTGCGATCTCGCATATCTTCCCGAGGTACATAATGGCAACTCTATCTGAAATATTTCGGATGACAGCAAGGTCGTGGGTAATGAAGATGTACGTTAAATTATTCTTTTTCTTTAGCGTCATCAGCATATTCAAAATTTTAGCCTGTATCGACACATCCAAAGAGGATGTCGGTTCATCAAGAATGATGAATCTTGGATTGCTGCACAGTGCCCTGGCGATCGCGACTAATTGCTTCTCGCCACCGCCAATGGAATTAGGTGACTTAAACATGAAATTCTCGGGCAATTCGACAGCGTGCAGAATCTCAAGTATTTTATTGTCCATTTCCCTTCTTGGTACAATTTTGTGCACTTTAAGCGGCAAGCTCAGAATCGTCCGAACATCCTGATACGGATTCAACGATGAGCCCGGGTCTTGGAAGACGATTTGCACTTTTTTGCGAAAATCCTTGCTTCTCCTTCTTGACTTAGAAGCGATTTTCTCACCTTCAAGTATGATTTCGCCGTCCGTGTGTTTGTACATTCCCATGACCGTATAAGCAATCGTGCTTTTCCCTGAACCCGATTCTCCAACCAGCCCCAGTACTTCGCCTTCTCTTACCTCTAAATCGACGCCGTCAACCGCTCGAACAACTTGACCTTTCCCAACGGGGAAATACATCTTCAAGTTCTCCAGCTTCAACAACACATCACTCATAATCATCATTCTCCTGCAACGCCTGAGCCGTATAAAAAGCATGTGACATGATGGTCAGACCCGACTTCCACCATGGATGGTTTTTCCTCTAAGCAACGGCTCGTACAGTGTTTACATCGGCTTGCAAACCGACAACCCTTGGGCGGTTCAAAATAATCGGGAACATAACCGTAAATTCCGGCGCTAAGCCCTCCGCCAAACAAACGCGGTACACTTTCGAGCAATCCTGCCGTGTACGGATGCTTTGGATTGCTGAACAATTCCGCCGTAGGACACGATTCCACGATATTGCCGGCGTACATCACATAAATGCGGTCAACCATTTCGCGGACAACGCCTAATGAGTGTGTAATCATAATGAGCGAACGGTCACCTGTTCCGACAAGACTTCGCAACAGTTTATGTATCTGCTCTTGCACCGTGACATCCAATGCCGTGCCCGGTTCATCCGCAATCAGAACATCGCAGGGCTTAGCAAGAGCGGTCGCAATACAAATCCGCTGCCTCATACCGCCTGAAAGCTGGTGAGGGTAAGACTTCATAATCCTTTCCGGGTCTGAAATCATGACATCATCAATCGCTTTGACCGCCGTAGCGTACATCGATTTCTTATCTCTCTTATCAAAAAGTCCTGAATACTTAATGACGTCCATCATTTGCTCGCCGATTGTGAGAACAGGGTTGAGAGCCGCCATCGGCGACTGAGAAATCATGGAAAGCTTATTTCTTCGTAAACCGAGCAGCTCGTTTTCATTCATGGACAAGATGTCTTCGTTGTCAAAGAAAATTTTTGATCCCTCTTTAATGACTGCCGCATCATCAAGAAGTCGCAGGACAGCTTTCATCGTAGTCGTTTTCCCGCAACCGGACTCCCCGACCAGACCCACTTTTTCTCCCCGATGAACGCTCATGGAAACGCCATCTAACACTTTCGAGAATCCTCGATACGTTTTGTACCAAAGTATGAGGTTGTCAATGTTCAGCAATGGTTGGTCGTTCATGACTGCCCTCCTTTGTCAAACATGTCTCGGATACCGTCTCCAACAAAATTGAAACCCAACACAACAAACACAATGGCAATCGCGGGGAAGAACGTCATCCACCACATTTCCGGCAAATAGTTGGCGCCGTCTGATATCATCTGTCCGAATGCCGGTTTGGGAGGTTGTTCACCTAAGCCGACAAAACTCAACGCAGCGCCCTGCAAAATGACCCAGCCGATGTCCAGAGCCATTTTTGTAAGTATCGGAGACATGCAGTTGGGGAGAATTTCGCGAAATAAAATATGTGCTTTTGATGCGCCGATCAATTCTGCATTTTTGACGTAATATTCTTCAGAACAGCTCCTCGCATTTGTGTACACCAGTCGCGTATACCAAGGCCACCAAGAAATAGTTATAGCAATCATCGTATTAGTCATGTTGGGCTCAAGCATGGATGCAATCGACATCGCCAGTACTAGAGGAGGTATGGCAAGAAATATGTCGGTGATACGCATAATCATCGTCTCAATAAACGTACCATGATAATAACCGGCAACAAGACCCAGTGTTGAGCCTATCGGAACTGAAATCCCCAGCACAACGAGCCCCATGACCAACGCGCCGCGGAAGGAATATATGACACGTGTAAAAATGTCTCTGCCGTAGATATCTGTACCGAACCAGTAGGTGGAACTTGGCGAAAGGCTTTCGTGCGCGTAATCAACAAACTCCCCTACGTGCGCAGGAAACTTAGAGAAAAGCTGAGGGAAAAGGGCAAAGATAATGCTGATGGCAACAATGACAAGCCCCGTCAGCGACAACTTGTTTCGTCTGAAGTTATACCAGTATATCTTCAGGTTCTCTTTAGTTGAAGGTCTAATTAAGTATTTTTTGTGAAGTGTTGAGGTCGAATCACGATTCATAGCATGCACTCCCTTACTTTGCTCCCAGACGGATGCGCGGATCAATAGATGCAACGATAATGTCGACCAACAGATTCACGACGAGGAAAATGACTCCGATAATGAGAACCACCGCCACCATCGCATTCAAATCTTTATTTAACATGGCGTTGACTCCATATCTGGAAAGTCCAGGCCAGTTAAAGATCTGCTCCACCAAGAACGCATTACCCATCAGTGCCGCAAAATCCAACCCCATAACCGTCACAACTGATCCGGCAGAAGGCTTGAACAAATATCTGTTCATGAGCAATTTCCGCGGCAAACCATACGACCGCGAAACACTCATGAACTCTTTACTCATATTCTCAGTCAGCGAATTGCGCAACAATCTCGCGTTTTGGAACATGCCACCCAAGGAGAGGGCAAGGGATGGAAGAAAAATATGCAATATCGAATTCCATGCAGTCGAGAATCTGCCCGTCAGCAACGAATCCAAGACATAAAGACCCGTTATGCGCGATGGCTCCTGTATACCAGGAGATAATCGCCCCAGAACGGGAATCACTTGCCACGCATGTCCAAACAACAACAGAAACAAGATGCCCACAACAAAGGCGGGAACAGAGATACCGCTGTAGCTCAGGAATCTTGCAAGCCCATCGATGAATCCATCCCGGTGTTTGGCAGCCAGCTTCCCGAGCCAAATGGCACCTGTCACCATAAATATCCCCGAGAAAATCATCAGTTCCACCGTGGCGGGGAGAAACTGCTTCACGTCAACCGTCACGGACCGTCGTGTAATAATCGATGTCCCTAAGTCGCCGTTAAAGACATCGCGAACCCACAAAAAATATTGCTTGACGAGCGGTTGATCCATGTAAAGCTCTTTGTTGAGTGCATCGACTGCCTCTTGCGTTGCGCGGGGACCTAGCGCAAGCCTTCCGGGATCTCCGGGAACAATTCTCGATAAAATAAACATGAAAATCGAAACACCGATGATCACGAAAACGCCCTGGAATAATCGTTTTAAAATGTAACGCGCCATGCTTCCTCCTTGCCCTCTCCTCACACCAGTAACGAAAATGATGCTGCATCATGGCAAGCACCGGTGAACGCAACCACCCTCAACTGGCTTGTATCTCGCAATCTCCCTCACAACATGCAAAGCGCCAAGCGCACACCACCTATTCTGTCATCCCCAACACTTTCTTGAGAGGGACATGGTCAATGTCAAAACCGAAGTATTTTGGTGTCAGCAATGTTGTGTCTTTTTGCTCCGGTTTGCACGGCAAAACAACCACCGCTACGTTCTGTCCGACTTTCGATGACGGATTTGGAACCGGCTCCCCTGTATCCGTGTCAACAGCGCAAATAAGGTCGGGACTTGTGATATAGGGTTCTCCGTTTTTCCATAGAACGTGGTTTTCATTCTTAAACCAGTATTTCAGTTCATCCTTGCCACAATCCACCGTCACTGTGCCCCAGTAGTATCCATGCTCATCGCTGTCTTCTTTTCTCGTGATGGTGCCTCGACCGACTTCATAACACTCCAAGGTTTCCGTTAAGGCAAGCACAGGGTCCTTGCCGGCTTCTTTTGCTTCCCGCAACAGTTTCCCTACTTGATAACACTCGCTGAGCGTGTTCTTGATAACTGTTTTCTTCATTTCTTTGGCTTCCAACGCCATCCCCGCTTGTCCTGCGAGCCCATATCCGGCGACACTGATCAATTTGCCTATATGTTCGGTCGTTCGGGGGTTGATGGATTTCTTAATGATGCACGTATTGCCCCACTCATCAACTGAAGCGACCGGGAGTATTTCATGTCCGTCGTAATTAAAGGTAATCTGCACGATCTCCGGAATGGCTCTCCCCGTATAATCACCGTCAACGGTAATCATTCCGCGCTTTGCGCCTGCCGCCATGGCAGCAGAAGTGTTGGCTCCGGCAAGCTCTATCGGCACAATGACATCAAACTTCATGCCCGTATATTCTTCGAGTTCTGCGATGGCTTCACACATTCTCTCTCGCTCAAGATTGAGGCTCGTCTCGTCAGTCATCCCGTACGATCTCATCTCTTTTTTCGTTTCCTCTGTGTGAGGAGCGATGGAACCCATGAGAAACGGACAGACACTCATGGCATCGTCAGGGATCTCACTGACATCAACCCAACCGATCTCATGGCCATCCTTCAGAGCATTCATCAGGGATTCTATTCCGTTCTCAGGCAAACCGCCTCCTCCCGTACCATAAAAACTACAACCCCGCACGAAATCTTCAACTTCCTGCCTGTTTGTTAACTTCATCGTTGGCATAAAAAATACCCCCTTTGCTACAAATAGCATAATAAAATAGTTTGATATCATTATTATAATTGTACTAAAAGCATATAACTACTCGTTTTTTATGTTGATATACACATATCTGCTTTATCGTATTAGGTGTATGCACACTGGAGTCTTCTGCCGCTTGTTTTTATTCACACTTCATTTTGCCCGCTGAAATAAATCAGCTTTTATCTGGTGAGAACAAAAACCCATCATTGAACGCACGATATTAAAATAGATAAATAGCGAATGACTTTGCCCGCGAACAACAGAGAGGAGCATTTAAGTCACTACATTATTCAACACTGTACACTTAGGAGATATGACGGTCTTTGAAGGTTGCCGGGATATCTACAACATTCGCAAAACAGACTGTTTTTACTGAAAAAAAGAATTACCTGATTCGATTGTTTCCGCTAAAACATAGACAAGCCTCAAGCTCGGCTTATCCGTACTTGAGGCTTTTGATTAATGCTATAAGAACCGGTTACAATGGCCGATCCATGCTCGCCATATAGCTCCCGTCATTATCACCGTCACGTCGCCGCGACGACAAACCTGATCGTCTATTTATGATCGGTTGCGCCATATACTGGAAAAGTTTTGCATTTTGATTCAGGACAGATGTATTCCATCCGCCCTAAGTCCCCCCGGTACATCACACTTGTACACCTGGCACAAGCAACGGATGATCCCGCTCGCACACGTCTATTCTGAAATCTTAACTATCGTATCGATAAAGTCACGGATAAGATTCAGGGAGACGCCCTTTCTGTACGTTGCCGTTGAACGCATATCGCTGATCGGGTGCAGACGGTTGTCGTATGCGTGAACAATCTCTTCTTTCATCGCCTTAAGGGATGCCAATGACTTCCCCTTCACCGCTTGCTCCATGTCTTTGAAGCGCAGCGGTGTTTTGTACATCGAAGCGAAGCTGAGCGCAAAGTCCGCGACGCATCCCTCGCGGATGTCCGCTGCAGCAGCCATGGCAATCTTCGAGATGGACATGGCGCGTCGGCTTCCGACTTTTTCGTAGTAGAAGTGATTGTATGATTTCGGCTTCATGACGATATCGGCAAGCAGTTCATCCGAGCGCAAGTCAATGTGTTTACGCGAGACAATAAACGCGTCAAGAGAGACACTCCGTTCTCCCCTCAGACTCTTGAGTACGAGCTCCGTATCGTAGAGGAGAAGCACGGGCAAGGTGTCGCCCGCGGGAGAAGCGTTGCAAATATTCCCGCCAATCGTACCGAGGTTCCGGATTGCCGGGGATGCAATCCGGGAAATGGACTCACGTAACAGCTTGGGGCACCCCTCATGTGCAAGGAGCGTCGAGAATGTGAGTCCAGGTCCCAGATGCAATCCGTCGGCATCACGCGTCAACTGCTGCAGTTCCGGCAGATCCCCGAGAAACAGAAAGGAGGCTTCCGAATCACGTTCCACCATAATGTCTGTGCCGCCCATATAAGGGGTCACTTCACAGTCACTTCTCATGCGCAATGCCTCGCTAAGCGAATGCGGTTTATGATAATTAATAGCCATACATGACCCCACTCTCTATCGTGACGGCCAAACAGTGCCGGCACCCCGCTCTGACGCGAGCTGTACCGCTTTGACAATCAGTTCATACCCTGTGCAGCGGCAAAGGTTGCCTGACAAGGCTATGCGGATTTCCTCTTCCGTCGGTGTCGGACAGGAAGAAAGCAAACACTCCGATGCGAGAACCATACCCGGTATGCAGAAACCGCACTGGACGGCACCGACCTCTGCGAAAGCGTCCGATAGAACCTTGAAACGCTCCGTCCCGCTGAATCCTTCAATCGTCATCACGTCCTTGCCTTCGATGCTGCCTATAGCGATAAGGCAAGAATTCACCAGTTTGCCGTCGAGCAGAATGGAGCACGCTCCGCACTCACCCTCTCCGCAACCTTCTTTTGCGCCCGAAAGGGAGAATTCTTCGCGTAAAACATCGAGAAGACGGGCCGTCGGCGACGATTCAGTCTCAACGCGTTTGCCGTTCAAAACAAAAGAGATCATACTTCCTCCTGCAAGCTTTCAAATATTTTTTCCGGCGTGAGCGGAATGCTTGAATAATCACGCTGTGTGACACTCTCGACGGCGTGGACATATGAGCTCGCCACACCGCAGAACGGCAATTCCGCCGCTCCCTTCGCACCGAAAGGTCCGGCCTCATAAGGGTTGTTAATAAAGTCGACGTGAATACCGCCGATATCGAACGCCGTCGGTATCATGTAATTATTGAGGCGATCCTGCAGGATGACACCGTTCTCGATTTCCAGCTTCTCCATCGAAGCGTACCCGTAACCTTGAACGAGACCGCCGTGCATTTGCCCTATCACCAGATTGCGGTCGATGATGTGACCGACGTCAAACACGCCCCAGAGCTTGACAAGCCGGACACCCGAAGTCACCGTATCGAGTTCCACTTCGCAGACAGTGGCCGACCATCCATACGTCGCAAAACCGTCTCCGTTGAAAGTCTCGGCATTCCACGGGTTGATCGCCTCCCGCTCTTCACGGTAGTGTTCTTCGATCAGCTGCTCCTTACCGGGGATCCATTCGTCTTTAAGACGCAAAGCCGCCCGTTGCAAGATACGGCCGACAATTTGCATGGATCTTGATGCATTGGTCGGACCGGAGTTCGGCACACGCTGCGTGTCAGGACGACGGCAAATGACCTGCGAAAGAGGGATGCCGATTGTCTCGGCGATCACTTTACAGAATGACGTGTGAATCCCCTGACCCAGATCGGTACTAGACACAAGTGCTTCAACCGTATCATCGGCATGTTTCCGAATGCGCACGACGCCTTTTACGAAATCGCGTTCGGCAAACCCGGCAAACCCGCATCCGCGCCCGACAAGTCCGAGGCCGATGCCGCGGCGATAGCGCCCCGTATCTTCGGCGAACGCCGCGCGTTTCGCATAATAATCAGACTGTTCCAAGACCTTGTCCGCCATCTCGCGGATGAACACGGGATCGCGGTAGACACCGTCCGTCGCCGTCCTATCACCCTGCCTTGCCAAATAACTCAGACGGTACTCCAGAGGATCGCGCCCCACATGCTTGGCAAGGTGCGTCAGGTGCATATCAACCGCGAAGATCGCCTGAGGGTCGCCGAAACCTCTGAAGGCTCCCGTCACGACCTGATTTGTCTTCCGAACAGATCCGTAGGCGCGCACATGGTCAACCACGTAGGGCCCTAAACAATGGACGAGACTCCGTTCAATCACTGTGGTCGAGATGCCGAGATAGGCACCGCCGTCGAGCGTGATATTCACATCCATGGCCAGAATATTGCCTTTTTCGTCCAGCGCCGTTCTGTATTTCATATGTCCGGCATGGCGCTTCGTGGAGGACATGATGTCCTCCTGTCGGTCTAAAACGAGCTTGACCGGCTTGCCGGACACATACGAGGCGAGAGCCGCCTGGAGCCCCACGACGGAGGGATATTCCTCTTTCCCGCCGAACCCGCCTCCAACCGTCGCCTGAATCACCTGCACGTGGTCGTCGTCAAGCCCGAATGCGAGCTTGATGGCATTGTGAATATAGAAAGGGCATTGCATCGCGCCGACAATCTTCATAGACCCGTCACGATAGGTTGCGACCATCCCCTGCGGTTCGATGTAAGCGTGTTCCTGGAATCCTGTCGTCAGAACTTCCTCGAAGACTTCGTGCGCCCCGGCAAATGCTTGATCGGGATTGCCTTTCGTAAAACGGCAGTCATGCAACACAACGTCCGACGCAGTGACATCGAAACACGTCGGAAGATCCTCGTACTCCACGGCAATCTTGTCCATGAAGCGGCGGGCATTCGCTTTCGTCTTCGCAACGACGATAAGAATCGCTTCGCCCACGTACTGAACTTCCACGTCATTCAAGATGAACTGGTCGGGGAAATCGACAAGGACGCGGTTTTTGACGGGGACATCACTTGCCCGCACAACCCATACGTCGTCAGGTATGGGCGGAACATCAATCGATACAATCCGCGCGTGGGGTCGCTCCGACCGCAGAACACATGCGTGATAATGCTCCGGTGACAGATAGTCGTTGACAAACTTTGCCCGCCCGCTCATCTTCTCGTCGAAATCTTTTCGTTTCACAGGGCGTGATATGGATTCGCTTTTCACTTATCTTCCTCCGGTGTTAATTTTTCAAATTTTTCTAGATAGCTTCCGTCAAGGAATTCCTCGAAGTATGTCATGAAATAATCTCCGTTTTCATATGTCACCCTAATGTCCACGAACATGCCGGGCAAACGCGCCGCCTGAGAAAAGCGGGCGCTCCCGTTTGTCGCATCCGCGTTCATCTCAATCGACTCATAGTTTAAGAACAGAGGCGTCAGGTACGGGTAGGAACGTTCCTTGTGAAAAGCTTTCACAAACTCCTCCTCCGTCAAGGATGCGCGGTAGGCTTCGGTCAAATACGGATATATTTTTTCCGGTGTCTTAAAGTCGTAATTGATGGCATGCACGAAAGCCTTCGCACGTTTCTCCGCCCTCGCAGCCGATTTCGGCGCAGGCAAAAACACGACGAGGCACACCGCTATCACGGCGAGAAGTGTCAGGATAAAGCATAAGAGCCGCGCTTTTCCTCTCATTGTCCGTTAGCGCTCCATTCGCACGTAAGGTTTCGTATACGCACTCGGCATCTTGGCTTTTCGCGATGTACTGATGAGCGCGAAAATGGTGACAACATACGGCAACATAAGTAGAATCTGGTTGGGAATACCGGCACCGACCGCCTGAAGGCGCATTTGGAGCGCATTCGAAAAACCGAATACGAGCGATCCGAGCAAAGCTCCGCCGGGTCGGAATTTCGAGAAAATAACAACAGAGACCGCCATAAAGCCCTGCCCCTGTATCAAGTTATCCGTAAACAGATTCATGTATGCGGTGCTCATATACGCGCCGGCAGCTCCGGCACAAGCACCGCCGATCAGTACGGCCATGTAGCGTATCAGTGAGACGCGAATCCCTTTCGCATCGGACGCGCGCGGGTGTTCACCGACCATCTTGACGCGCAACCCGAACGTTGTCCTTTCCATCACAAACCAAGAGACAGGGATGAGCAAAAAAGCGATATAAGTCGGCATGTTGTTGCTGAAGAGAATAGAACCGATGACAGGAATCTTTGACAGCAACGGAATATCGACAGCAGGGAAGGGATCAATCTGCGGCGGCAGCGAGCGCACACCGAAAATGACACGATATACGTAAGAAGCGAGGCCCGCACCCAAAATGTTAAGACCGATACCCGCAATCACCTGCACGGCATTCATGGTATTGCTCAACCAAGCCATGATCAGCGACCACAGTACGCCGACAAGGATGGCGGCAAGAAAACCGAGCCAGAGACTGTTGCTGAAGTATGCCACGGTAAACGCCGTCATGGCGCTCACGATCATCGTTCCTTCAACACCTAAGTTCAGAATACCGGCTTTCTGTGTAAATATTTGCCCGAGCGCTGCATACAGAATAGGCGTCGCAAGGCGGATCGTCGCGGCTAAAAGGCTCGTTAAAAATGTTACGCTAAAAATTTCATTCCACATGGATATCCCGTGCCTTTCTCGCTTGCAGCTTTTGTTGAATCATGGGCTGTGTGATCAGCAAAACAATGACAAGCCCCTGGATAATATCGACAATCGAGTAAGGGATCGCTGTCATCCGCTGCATCGTTGCACCGCCGACAAGAAGAATCGAGACAAAAAACGCCGCAAATAGAATACCTATCGGCGTCATCTTGCCAAGCAGGGTAATGACGACGGCCAGATCGCCGAATCCGGCGCCGATTCCCTCCAAGAGGCGGAAGTGGACACCATAGACTTCGATCCAACCGACGATGCCGCAAACCGCACCGGACAACATCATCGTGAGGATGATGGATTTGTTGGCATTGAGTCCGGCATAGTTTGTGATTTTTATTCCGTGACCGAGCAGATCGACCGCAAAGCCGAACCGACTGCGCCAGAACATCACAACGAAAAGCAGTATCCCGATGGCGACAAATACGCTCGTATTGACACGCGCACCGGAGGAGAACGGCGTTAACTGCAGCGATTCGTTCATGCTCGCGGACTGCGGGTAGTTGTAACCGCCCGGTTCCTGCATAGGCCCGTACACCATATAGGCAAGCAGATAGAGTGCGACATAGTTGAGCATCATCGTCGTAATGACTTCATTGGCGTTAAAACGGGTGCGAAGCCATCCGGCGATCATCGCCCACAAGGCGCCGCCCGCCATCCCGAATAAAGGAGCGACAATCATATGAAGCCAGGGAGGGAGCGGAATATACAACCCGACAACCGCCGACAAAATCGCTCCGATGAGCATCTGACCTTCAGCTCCGATATTCCAGAGTTTCGCGCGGAATGCGATGGAGGTTCCGAGAGCCATGATCAGGAGCGGTACCATCTTCACCATCACTTCTGAGATGCGCGACATACTGCCGAGCGCCCCGTCAATCATGACACCGTAACATTCCAGCGGATTCTCCCCTGAAAACGCAATAAAGAGAGCCCCAAGCAACAGGGCAATCAGTACAATAACTGCCGTTTGCCAGACAATCGATATACTGCTATGCAGACGTCGCTTCACCATCTTCCTGCATCCTTTCTCCCAGCATGAGCGGGCCTATATCCGCAACCGATGAACGTCCCGGAAGAATACCCATAATTTTTCCGTTGTAAATGACGGCGATGCGGTCACTCACCTGTATGATCTCTTCGAGGTCGGCGGACACAAGCAACACCGCCGTTCCGTTGTTTCTGCTCTCGATAATCTCTCTGCGGATATTCATCGTGGCATGGATATCAACGCCGCGGGTCGGCTGATTCGCGATCAGGACGGACGGCGAACCGTGGAGCTCGCGTGCGAGAATGACCTTCTGTTGGTTTCCGCCGGAAAGATCCTTGACGAGCGTATCCTCTCCAAATGCGCGAATATCGAACCGTTGAATCATATCCTGCGCGTGTCTTTGAATTTTCTTATTGAGAAGCATGCCGCGCGAAGAGAATGCAGGTGTGCCATACTCCTTGATAATCAAGTTGTTGGCAATATTCCACCCCGGTGCCAGCCCTACTTCCCGGCGATCTTCCGGCACGGAGGCGACACCGGCAAGAATGAAATCTTTCGATTTTTTCCCGGAAAAGTCTTCGCCTTTGATCATGATTTGCCCCGATTCGATCGGGCGCAATCCCGTCAAGGCCTCGCAAAGCTCCTTTTGGCCGTTCCCGTCTACGCCGGCAAGCCCGAGTATCTCCCCTTGCTTGATGTCAAAGGAAATATGATCGACCGCAGTCAGATCCTTATCGTTTTTAATCGTTAAGTCTGTCACGGAAAGGGCAACGTGATCGCCTGTCGGTTTACGGCTTGACGACAAATCCAACTCAATGTCGTATCCGATCATCCACGAAGAGAGATCGTGCTTCGTGACCGTGTCATCGATCTTACTGCTCCCCACATTTTTCCCGTCTCTGAGAACGGTCACCTCATCGGCGACTTTAAGGATTTCATCCAGTTTATGGGTGATCATAACGATCGACTTACCGTCATCCACGAGTTCCCGCAACGTGAGAAACAGCTCGTCCGTTTCACTCGGCGTCAAGACAGCGGTCGGCTCGTCGAGGATCAGAATGTCGATATCTTGAAATAAAACGGATAGAATCTCTATCCGTTGCTGTTCTCCGACAGAGTTCTGCCAGATGTAACTGTCGGGATCAACTTTCATCTTGTAGCGTTCCGCCAACTCCAATATCTCCCGCCTGAATTGATCCTTCCGGAGCAGAACCTGACGCTTTCGGAAATTGCCCGCCATGATGTTCTCAGTCACCGTCAGGGGATTCGCAAGCATAAAATGCTGGTGAACCATCCCGATCCCCAGAGAAATTGCTTTCTCTGGGGAATGGATATCGACGCGTTCGCCTTTCAGAAAGATGTCCCCGCTCTCCGGCTTGTAGAGACCGTACAAGATATTCATCAATGTCGTCTTGCCGGCGCCGTTTTCACCGAGAAGCCCGTGAATCGTCCCACGTCGCAGCGTAAAGTTCACATGATCATTCGCTGCTTTATGGTCGAAAACCTTCGTAATGTCGCGCATGTCTACTGCGACGGAGTCCATATGAAGCACCACTCTATCTATGTTGACGAACACAGGACTTGACTTTGCAAAGTCAATTATTTGGGTTCTTTAATCTCAGGCATCTTAACGGTGCCCGCCTTGATTCCCTGATACACTTCCTCAATTTTTGTTTTGTCTTCTTCTGTCAACATGCCCTTCGGATCCTTAATGGGTGCGTAGAGCATACCGCCGTTCTCAATGGTGATCCAGTAGAAACGTTCTCCCTCTTCACGGCCCTTGAACTTGCCCGCTTCGATATCATTGAAGATATTTTCGATGACGGCCACCCAGTTGTACACGATACCCGTCATGACATTGTCGGGAGCCAGTGTGTTTTGGTCGGCAACGTTTCCGAGGCAGATCTTGTCCTTCTCTTTGGCAGCTTGAACAACGCCGAGACCGATGCCGTCACCTGAGTGCCAGATCACGTCCACGCCGCCGTCATACATACCGATCGCGGCTTCCTTCGCCCCGACGGTATCCGTCCAATCGCCTGTATAAACTTCTTCAATGGCCACATCAGGATTGACGCTCTTTGCGCCGGCTTTAAATCCTTCATGTCCGCGGTAAATCTCAGAAGCATCTGCGCCGCCGATGACTCCGACTTTGTTCGTCTTCGTCGCAAGTCCGGCAACAACACCCATCAGGTATCCGCCCGCTTCAAGGTGAACGTCGTAAACAGCGGAATTGTCAACCGTCTTGTAGCCTGTACCTAAGAGGAACAATGTGTTCTCATACTTGGGTGCGATTTTCACGATGGGTTCCATGAATTGGAAACCGTGTCCAAACACAACATCGTAATTCTGGCTGGCAAAATCGATCAGTGTCGGTTCGATATCCGCCACTTCGTACATATTCTCGACGACTTTGAGCTCGATCTTGTCTTTGTGTTCTTGCGCATAACTGTCAAGAGCCAGGAACATCGCCTGGTTAAATGACACGTCATCTTTCTTCCCCGGCAGTACGAGCGCGACTTTCAGCTTGTCACCTGTCGTTGCGCCACCGTCATCCTTCTTGCAGGCAAAACCTACAGAGAGAATGAGCACAACAGCGAGCGCCAGTGCCATTTGTTTCCAAATCTTTTTCATAAGTACCTCCAAATGCTTGACTCGTTACGCAGCTTGTTGCAATTTGATATCACCATCCAAGCTGTTTAGTATTACTATTAAGAATAACTGTTCACTGCGCCCCTGTCAACGTTTGCACAGATTTTTACATTGGATTGCGGAAGCTCGTATGAGATTTGCGGATAGTCAGATTTTCTTGAGAAGCTCGACAAAATGAAAGGTAACACTTAATATAGCGGTGCATAAGTCATTATTCGTTAACAACAAAAGAAGAGCATATCTCCGTGCACACCAAGACCACGTGCGATGCGGCGTTTCATTGCACGGGCGGGCCAAACTCGAACAAGAAAAAGGGGATTTTCATGTCGAACAAAAAGGATAAAGCCTCGACAAGTAACGGCAGCGGAAAGACTGTCACATCCATATGGAACGAACTCCTATATGACATGCGTTTCGGTTGCTATAAAGATGCGGACAAACTGCCGCCGGAGACTGAACTTGCCGCTGAACTGGGCATCAGCCGCACGCAATTGCGAGACGGCCTGGCCATCCTGGAGCAGTCGGGATTTATTACGAGACGGCGTCGAATCGGTACCGTCATCAACCGTCACGTAACAGACGTCCGCACGCGCATTGATCTCGAAGTCGAATTTATCGACATGATTGAGCAGGCAGGATACAAACCGCATGTCATACACCTCGGCGTCAACACCGTCACTGACAACGAAAAAGTGGCGTCCAAGCTCCGGATCGCCTTGCATTCACCCGTTCTCTCCGTGGCCAGACTGATCACGGCGGACGACCGGCCTGCCATTTACTGTGTCGACTATATACCGTATGAACGCATTAAAGACTACAACTACACCTTGGAGGACTTGGAACCGCCGATTTTCTATTTCATCGAACAGTACTGCCACACAAGCATCTATATGGACCTCACCGAAGTCTCGCCTTTCACGGCAAACAAAGAGATCAGTGACTTGCTTCAAGTGCCTGTAGGCGCTCCCGTGCTCCACCTTGACGAAGTCGCGTACAACATCAACGACGAAATTATCCTATACTCGGATGAATACTACGCAGACGGCATACTCAACCATGTCGTTCTGCGCAAAAAGTTCTGATACAAACGCCGCTTATACCAACTGCCGTTTCTCTTTTTATCGTCACTCAAGGATAGGTCGATTGAGACAGAATCTTCACATCATGAAGCTCGTTTCAGTACGTCATGCGCGATGGAATCATCCCGTCAAAACGGGCGATCAACACTCACCATATAGCCCGCATCATAAATCGCCATCACATCACCGCGGCGAATAGCCTGATCGACAAGTGTCTGATCTGTGGCGCAATACCCTGAAATATTGTGAAGCCCCATTTCAAAAAGCACGGGAGCCATGCAGGCCGAAGGTCCGACCAGGCTCACTTTGCATCGGTCCCCCGCAACTTCAAGCAATCGCGGGAGCGTTTTATTCGTCAAAGTCGACCCCGTGATAAAAGCGTAATCGTGTTCTCGGAGAATGTACTCGGAGGCGGGATCAGGGTAATCGCCCGCCTTGGGGCGCCGCTCGATGACAATCAGGTCGGAAATACCTCCGATTTTGCGCTCAATGTGCGGGAAATGGCCAATGACGGCGACTTTTTTGCCGGATATTTCATCCTGGAAGGCGATAAAAGCATTCAATTGCTTGCGCTTATCCAAATCGATCGCACCCGCGCAGATCTCCAAACCGCGAAACCCGCCGAGACTGTTCACTTTTTCGACTGTGTTGTAATAGCAGTTCAACGCTGCCGTCCCGAGCGATGCCTCCAGATAATTCCATGATTTGACCATCGCCGCCATATCTCTTAACGGCATACCTTCAAACGGTTCAGGGAACTGAGACCCCGGACCTCGCTCGTGCATGCACATGGCGATCCCCGTGTTGTCACCGGAGAAGACTTCACACCACGTCACACCCTGCGAATAGTAATCCACCTTCCACGAAGGATCGACGCCCTCAATCAGAGCATCGTAAAGTTTCCATGGATTATTCTTCATCGTGTCGCTCCTTAGGGATTGTCTCGTTTCATCATTATATCAGGTGTTACGGCATCGCCTCAGAACACCGGGCAATAAACAGCATCGCAACTGAAACCGTCCGTACCGGAGTCCCCCTGCCCGGTTCGCTTGTTTCCACGCCGATGCCGGCAGGTGTCAGGAGGCGTGGCTTATTGCCCTTTATTCCAGTAGCCTTCGTGCAAGGCGAGAAAATCAGGCACAAGCTCCGGAAAGGGTCCGATGATTTCCATCGGTTTTTGACCGCAGGCGATCACGACGGCACTGGGCAGATTAAGCGTTGGATTGCGAAGGTCGTCTCCCGTCACTTCTTTGAGTTGCGCTTCAGGGCAGATATATACCATTCTCCCTAAATTCCCCCAGTACATCGCACCCGTACACATGGCACACGAATCGGCGCAATTATACATCGTCAGTTTTGACATGGCTTCTTTATCATAAATCTGTGATGCTTTTCGCATCAGCAACGCCTCTGCATGAGAGGTACAGTCACCTCCGCGCGTCACTTCCTCATTGCCCTGTTCCATCAGGATATTCCCGTCCGCATCCGCGAGCAAACAACCAAACGGATGATCCCCACGCGCTTTCGCTTCCGCGCAAATACCGAGCGTTCTCCTGAGCAGCGCGACCTCGTGCGGTTGCAGTTCAGAAAGCTTGTGCTCCCTCTCTTCGTATTGAACTTTAAACTCTTTTATCATTGACTCAACTCCTACTCTATTTCTGTTTGATCGCCTAAATGACTGACGTATCTTTCAGATATTAGCATAGGTAGTACTATTGATCGTGTCAACCGTTTCGCACAGCTCATGACGCTTGCCTTTCTTCCGGTTAGACGATACGTCGGCAGGCCGATTTCAGTTTGACCTCCCGTTGCATCATGGAGTACACTAAAATCACAGCTCAGCCTGTATTCATCTTAAAATGAATGATTGCATAACAATTGACATACAAGCCTCAGAGATTATGTTGTCGAGATGAATCGCGGATGCTATGACCGCCTATTACCCGTGTGAAGACATCGGCTTCGACGAGGTGAACATGAGTCAGGGGAACGACGAAGCTTAGGGGCATTATGCCGGAAGGGGTCTATGATACTGTCTTTCGATTTCATGATTGAACCTTTAGTCGCTTCGGGTCGCCGGCGTGTGGCCGTAGCCGCCGCACAGGACGAAGATGTCCTGCTCTCGATTGACGAGGCTGCGAGACGCGGGATCGTTGATCCGATACTCATCGGCCACCGCGACAAGATCCTTGAAGCAGGAAGTCGCTGCGGCGTCAACGTTGAACGATATGAAATCGTTGAGGAGACGGACGACATCGAGACGTGCCATGTGGCTGTTCGCCTGATACGCGAGGGACGGGCCGACTCCGTGATGAAGGGGCTCGTCGGCACCGCCTACGTGCTCAAAGCGATCCTGAATCGCGAAACGGGCATAAGAGACGGAGCATTGCTTTCGCATATCGGCCTCTTTTTTGTTCCGAAGATAAACCGACCCGTCATCGTGACCGACCCGGCGATGTGCATCGCCCCCGATGTCACAGCGAAAAAAAATATTATCGAGAATGCCGTAAAAGTTGCGCACCTTCTCGGAATTGACGAACCTCAGGTCGCGTGCATCTGCGCACTTGAGAAAGTCAACCCCGCCATGCAGGCCACCGTCGACGCGGAAGAACTCGTACAGATGAATGCGAGCGGTGAGATAACGGGTTGCCGCGTAGGCGGTCCATTCGCGCTTGACAACGCGCTCTTCCGGGACGCGGCGCTCCATAAAGGCATCACCGACCCGGTCGCGGGCAACCCCGACATCTTGCTGATGCCGAATATTGAGGCGGGGAATATCCTCTATAAAGCCCTTGCATTCCTGTGTGATGCCCCCGGGGCCGGACTCGTGCTCGGGGCGAAGGCGCCCGTCATTCTGACATCGAGAAGCGACTCGAAAGAAACCAAGCTCAATTCCATCACACTGGCTCTTTATCTAGCCGCCGAGCAGGAACGCCGCAAAGCAAAAGTGTAACAACAGGTAGGGGGAACAGCCATGGCGCGATTACTCATCATCAATCCGGGGTCGACCTCGACAAAGATCGGTATTTACGAGGACGACCGACTCTCTTTCACGAAAACGATCCGCCACGGAGCGGAGATGGAGCACCTGAAAGATCTCAAAAGCCAGCTCCCCGTCAGACAAAAGCTCATTCTCGACATCCTGAAAGAAGAAGGTATCGATCTGGACTCGATGGATGCGATCGTCGGCCGCGGCGGACTCTTGCACGCACTTGATGGAGGTGTCTACGAAGTCAACGATGCCATGATCGAAGATATGGCGTCGTGCCGGTACGGATGGCATTCGAGTAATTTGGGCGGTATCCTGGCACACAACATCGCCAACCAACATCATCTAAAAGCGTATATCGCCGATCCCGTCATTGTCGATGAACTGGAACCCTTGGCACGCGTCTCCGGCTGGTACGCGATTGAACGCATTTCCATCTTTCACGCATTGAACCAAAAAGCCGTTGCACGGCGCTTTTGCCGTGAGCGGGGCGGTTCGACACAAGATTACAATCTGATCGTCGCACACATGGGCGGCGGCATCTCGGTCGGCGCACACAAAAAGGGCAAAGTCATCGACGTCAACAATGCCCTGTCGGGCGACGGCCCCTTCTCTCCGGAACGCTCCGGAGGGCTACCTATCTTTTCGCTCATCGAGCTTTGCTACTCAGGAAAATACCCTGAGGGCGAACTGAAGAAGGCGCTTGTCGGAGGAGGCGGTCTCAACTCTTATTTCGGCACGAGTGACGCGCGCGATGTTGAGCGCATGGTGGAGGAAGGCGATGGGAAGGCGCGTCTTGTCTACGAGGCGATGGCGTATCAGGTGGCCAAGGAAATCGGCGGCGCTTCTGCCGTTCTCAAGGGCGACGTCGACGCCATCTTGCTCACGGGCGGCTTGGCATACAGCGGGCTTTTTGTGAATTGGATTGTCGATCGCATCGGTTTTATCGCACCGGTTCACGTGTATCCCGGAGAAGACGAGCTGACAGCGCTGGCGGAGGCCGTCAGCGAGGTCCTGAGCGGACGCGAATCGGTACGCATCTACGAAAAGGAGTGACGGATTGAGGTTGCCTGAGAAGCAAATCACGGTCATCTCGGGACACTACGGGACGGGCAAGACGGAATTCGCCGTCAACCTCGCCTTCGCCATGGCGCGCGACGGCCGCAAGACGGCACTGGCCGATCTCGACATCGTAAACCCTTATTTCCGCTCTTATGAGCGAAGCCGGGAGCTTGAACGCGAAGGCATCACCGTCTTCGTGACATCAAACTTAGGGAAGGCCGACATTCCCGCCCTTCCGCCCGATATCATGTCGATTTTCGTGAATCGGCAACAGCAGAGCATCATCGACCTCGGGGGTGACCCCGTCGGCGCGAGGGTCCTCGGTTATTACCAGCCGCAACTGGACCGGATCGATTTCGATTACTGGTTCGTCATCAATCAGAATCGCGTGGAGAACGCAACGATCGAAAAAGTCGAAAGCTACCTGCGGATTACAGAGTCGACGAGTAAGCAACGCATCACAGGGATCGTCAACAACACGCATCTCGGCGACGAGACGACGGCGGAAGTCATTTTGCGTGGCGATGCATTCGCGGCGAAAGTCGCGGAGGCGATGAACCTTCCCCTTATTTGCACCGTAGGTGAACACAAATTTGAGAACGCATTGAAGAGCCGGCTCTATGGCTCTTTCTTCCCAATCGAACGATATATGACAAAACCATGGGAGCTGAATGACCATGAAGGAGGGCAATTCGCATGGCAACAGGACGTGTAACGTTTCGGCAGGACAGGTGTAAAGGCTGCGGTCTTTGCGTCTCGGTCTGTCCGAAAAAAATCATCTTTCTTGATGAAAGCATCACAAACCGCAAGGGGTATCATCCCGCCGCGGTCAAGGACATGGATCAGTGCATCGGATGCGCCGGCTGTGCGCGCATGTGCCCCGACTCCATTATCACCGTGGAACGCGAGTAGAGGGGAGTAAGTATGGCAAAAGAACTTTGGAAGGGCAACGAAGCCATCGCGGAAGCGGCCATTCGCGCCGGATGTCGATGCTATTTCGGATACCCGATCACACCGCAGAGTGAGGTTCCCGAATATATGTCTCTGCACATGCCGAAGGCAGGCGGTGTCTTTCTGCAATCCGAATCGGAAATTGCCGCCATCAATATGGTCTACGGTGCAGCAGGTGCGGGGGCGCGCGTGATGACATCCTCGTCTTCGCCCGGCGTCAGCCTGAAGCAAGAAGGCATTTCCTATATGTGCGGGGCGGAGCTGCCGGGAGTCATCGTCAACGTCATGCGCGGCGGTCCCGGTCTCGGAACGATTCAGCCGGCTCAAGGCGACTATTTCCAGGCGACACGCGGCGGAGGCAATGGAGACTATCGACTGATCGTCTTCGCGCCCGCCAACATTCAGGAAGTCGTCGACCTTATGCAAGAGGCATTCGAGCTTGCCGACCAATACCGCATACCCGTCATGATGCTTCTCGACGGCATGATCGGACAGATGATGGAGCCGATCGAATGGAAAAAGCCTCCTGTATCCCCGGAAGACCTGCCTGAAAAACCTTGGGCGACGACCGGTACAAAAGGAGACCGCGCGCCGAACATCATCAACTCTCTCTTTATCAATCCGGAAGCGTGCAACGTTCACAACCGCCATCTGGAGGAGAAATACCAACGCATCATCGAGCATGAGCAGCGCTACGACATGAACGATACGGACGATGCGGAAATCATCTTCGTCGCGTACGGCACACCGGCACGACTTGCGCGCGCCGCCGCCGGACTTCTCGAAAAAGAAGGCATCAAGGCCGGTGTCTTCCGCCCGATCACCGTCTGGCCGTATCCCTATGAGGCGCTTCACGAGGTCGCCGCGCAAGACAGCGTCAAAGCCGTCGTCACTGTTGAGATGAGCACAGGACAGATGATCGACGATGTGCGCATCGGCGTCAACGGTGTCAAGCCCGTCTCCTTCATCGGACAGGCCGGCGGTATCGTCCCGACGCCCCGCGAAGTGGCAAATGCCGCATTGAAAGCTCTGGGGAGGTAAGAACATGGCTATCATTTATCAGAGAACGAAAGGTCTTGCCGATATTGAAACACACTATTGCCCGGGTTGTACGCACGGCATCATCCATAAACTCGTCGCCGAAACACTTGAAGAGCTTGGCGTACTCGGGGACACAGTCGGCGTTGCGCCGGTAGGATGCTCCGTCTTCGCTTACGATTACTTTAATTGCGATATGCAGGAAGCGGCGCACGGACGCGCTCCGGCTGTGGCGACAGGCATCAAGCGCGTCCTGCCGGACAAAGTCGTCTTCACGTATCAAGGTGACGGGGACCTCGCCGCGATCGGCACGGCGGAAATCACGCATGCGGCGATGCGCGGCGAAAACTTCACCACCATCTTCGTCAACAACGCCATCTACGGCATGACAGGCGGTCAGATGGCACCGACGACGCTCGTCGGACAGCGCGCCAC
>MTKW01003686.1_pt1 | contig 40386 bp, 37 predicted proteins | sample 1042761 | NCBI WGS metagenome assembly MTKW01 (sample SAMN06205366, study PRJNA360243) | anaerobic digester metagenome | biome: Wastewater treatment plant; feature: Anaerobic digester sludge; material: sludge; isolation source: anaerobic digester fed with sludge from wastewater treatment plant ... | reverse complement strand
ACAACCATTCTCGTCTTCATGCTCTTGATGGCAAACCGGCTTTTCATAAAGATCCCTCTCTCCCCCTAAGATGCTTTGGGTCCTCTCAACAGTCGGCAGCTTGTCCAACAACTATTTCCGCAGGTGTCGCAACTAGGCACAATTGTCCAAAAATGCCACATATTGCAAGTTCATAATACCACGCTGATTAGACAGCCGTCAACTTAGGAATTGATTCACAAACAGTGTAACGGAGAGTACTTTGTTGTCAAAAAATATGAAAAACAATAATTGACAGCCAATGCCTAAACTTGTATTATTATCATTAGCTTGCCATGGGGCAAGCAATTTTTGTTAATGGAGTCGAGACAATGCAGGGAGTGTTGAAAGGCGAGTTGCTTACACAGGCGCAGGCGATCCGGCCGGGGGATCACCTCGTTGCCCTCTACCGCGACGAGCGGGAAGTGATGGGCTATGTAACCGCCTTTATTCAGTCCTCCCTGGCCAAGAACGCACGCTGTATCTACATCACCGGAGCAATGGATACGCCTGAACTCCTGAGTCAGTGGGCCGAGCTCTGGACCCAGGGTAACAAGGACGGTGAGCTCCTCTTTGTGGACCGCTCAGACGTCTACACCCAAAACGGCGCCTTTTCACCAGATAGGATGGTGAAGATGATCAAGACGCTGGTGGAGGATGCCCTGAAGGAAGGTTATCAGTTCTTAGCGATAACAGGTGAGCTGAGCTGGCTGGTTGAGTACCCTCAGGCAGAAGAGCTGATGGTGGAGTACGAATGGAAGCTGAACAAGAATGTGTTTGATGAATATCCCGTTTCCGCCCTCTGCCGGTACAATTTGAACATGTTCTCGGATGATTTGATCAGGAGTATCATCCAAACCCATCCCATAATCCTGTGGCAGAATAAAATCCATAACAATCCCTATTATATCCCGCCGGCCAATCCGGACGAGAGCCCAAAAGTTAAGCATCAGGTGCAAGTCTGGCTCGAGAACATAACGCGCTTTACCAACAACAAGAGCCGCTTCGAAAAGGCCTTTGCCAAAAAGCAGGAGGAAATAAGGGAGCTCCATCGGGCAATGACCGATGGCATCATCGCGGGTTTTCTGAAACTCTTGGAAACCCACGACCCTTATACCAAGGATCACTGCACTAACGTAGCTTCCTTAGCGTACAAGCTCGCCGATAAGCTCAACATGGACGAGGAGTTTAAGACCAAGCTGTATTACGCTGCCCTAATCCATGATATCGGCAAAACGATCATACCTAAGGAGATTCTCAACAAACCGGGCCAACTCACTTTAACAGAGTACGAGCAGATCAAAATGCACCCTCTCTTTGGCGCTAATGCTTTGGCCCAGGTAAGTTCGCTGCAGGAGATCGCCTCAGCTGTCCGCTACCATCATGAACGCTACGACGGCGGAGGTTATCCCGAAGGCTTAGCAGGTACAGATATTCCCCTCATGGCCAGAATCATCGCTATTTGCGATGCCTATGATGCCATGACCAATGACCGCCCTTACAGGCGGGCCCGCAGCCACAAGGATGCGGTAAGGGAAATTATGCAGGCGGCAGGGGGTCAGTTCGATCCAGATCTGGTAGGCCCGTTCCTTTCCCTCTTCCGCATTGCTGTTTAGTATGAAACACAGCCCAGCAGAGATAGATTCCCTGCTGGGTTTTTCTATGGATAGGACTTACCCCTCCCCGCGGCGAATTATTTACCTGAAAGCGTACGTAGAACAATGGACCAAAAATGCTCGAAAGGATGAGATGTCTTTGCAGCAAATCAAGGGAAAAATACTACCTGCTTCTTTTTTTGTGCTCTTAGTGCTGGCCGTTTTCGTGAGCGGCTGCCAGTCATCTGGAGCCAAATCCCAGGGGGTGCTTGACCCCTACGGGGAGATAATGGCCCTATCCCACCAGGTTATTGACCTAGTGCTGGACCGGGATCTGGATGGACTACAGAAGTTAATCCACCCCGACGGTTACTCCCATTTCACCAACGCCATGGGCAGTCTAGAGCGGGGTTTGGACAGGCACTGGCGACTACCGGGAGTTTCCCGTTCCAATCACTTTGTAGACTTCAAAAGCATTATGTTCACGCCCGACATGAGCCGGGCCGCGGTGGAAATCCGGTTTATGAACGTAGATTGGTATGTTGCAGAATACGCCATGGAGATGTACTTCCGGAAACACAATGGCAAATGGATGCTGGAGCTCGATTACAGTTACATAGAATAATAAGTAGGCGGGGACTATTCCCCGCCTATTTCACGTCCATCACATTATAGCACCCCGCAACAGGCGAAAGGCCTCCTACTCTTACCCCCAATCTGAACCTTACAGTTCGGGCATTGACCATCTCCTGCCCATGGGCCTTTTGAAAGCTGGGTTATGGTGCCGCAGACGATCACCTATCCTCAAAGTTTGGGCTGCGTTTTTCTAGGAAAGCCTTGAGTCCTTCCGGGCCGTCGCGGGTAGCGAAACACTGGCCAAAGAGATTCGCTTCCAAGGGGATGTCTTCCCCGCCCATGCCTACACTTGAATTAATGGCCCGTTTAGCTAGGGCTAGAATCGGTCCTGACTTTGTTACGAGTTCCTCCGCAAAAGCCTTTGTCTCGGCAAGCAGATGGTCAGGCTCCACAACTCGGCTCACAAGCCCAACCTCATGGGCTTCCTCGGCCGAATAACGGCGTCCAGTTAGGATCCATTCCTTGGCCTTGGCTGGGCCAATAATCCGGGGCAGCCTTTGGGTTCCGCCAAAACCGGGGATTATGCCCAGGTTGATTTCGGGCTGGCCAAAGGAGGCCTTAGTGGACGCAAAGCGGAAGTCGCAGGCTAAAGCAAGCTCACAGCCGCCCCCCAAGGTAAAGCCGTTCACCGCGGCAATGAATATGGCGGGGTGATCTTCAATCTTTTGAAAAACTCCGTTACCAAAGCGGGAGAACTCCTCCGCTGTCTTGGCGTCATACTGGGCCATGGTTGATACATCGGCTCCGGCCGCAAACGCCCTGCCTTGACCGGTGATGACCACTACCTTTATGCGCTCTGCCTCAAGCTTATCCAGAATAAGGTCTAATTCTGCCAAAGCCGTTTCATCCAGCACATTGAGCTCGGCCGGACGGGCAAGTTCAAGGAGGGCCCATTTTCCGTTCGGCGTTAATTCAAACCGCGTTAAGTCCATTCTTACCTCCCCGCCCATCAGTTGTAGTGATAGAAACCGGCCTTGGTCTTTCTGCCCAGTTTCCCTGCCCGCACCATTTTCCGCAAAAGCGGGGCAGGTCTGTATTTATCCTCGCCCAACTCCCGCTGGAGCGTCTCCATAATGGCCAAGCAGATGTCTAAACCGACCAAATCGGCAAGTGCTAAGGGGCCCATGGGATGGTTGGCCCCAAGCTGCATGGCCGTATCTATATCTTCAGCAGAAGCGACCCCTTCCTGCAGCAGATACACAGCCTCGTTGATCATGGGGATCAGGAGCCGATTCACCACAAAGCCTGGGGACTCATCCACCAAGACAGCCGTCTTGCCCAAAGCCTCCACAAACTCCCTAGCTTTAGCCAAGTATTCCTGCTCAGCAAAGGGCGTTTTGACCAGTTCCACCAGCTTCATGCGGGGCACCGGGTTGAAAAAGTGGATGCCCAACACCCGGGCAGGATTCTTAACTGCCGCAGCAATGGCCGTAACACTGAGGGCGGAAGTGTTGGTGGCTAAAATACACTGCTCTGAGCAAATTTCAGCGAGGGAAACGAACAGTTCCTTCTTAATCTCCAGATCCTCAGCGGCAGCCTCCAGTACAATATCGGCTTCAGCCAGATCCCTCAATTCGGTGGACAGGGTAATGTTGGCCAGGATCTGCTCCTTCTGCACTTCATCCACATAACCCCGCTCCACTCCGCGGCTCAATCTCCGGTCAATTGCCTGCAGGCCCGCTTCAGCCCGCGTCATGGCCACATCAAGCATAACCACCTGCCCCTGCTGGGCAGCAATTTCAGCAATGCCGCTCCCCATGGTACCTGCACCGATCACACCTATAATCATCTTTTCACCTCCAATTACAGCCGCTCAACCACAACAGCGTAACCCTGACCGCCGCCAATGCAGAGCGTGGCCAGGCCCAACTGGGCGTCCCGGTCCGCCATGGCGTGGAGCAAAGTGACCAAAATCCTCGCGCCGCTGGCGCCGATTGGATGCCCCAAAGCAATTGCTCCTCCGTTTACATTCACCTTCTCTGGATCCAAGCCCAGCTCCCTGGCGACCGCTATGGATTGGGCTGCAAAGGCCTCATTGGCCTCGATTAGATCCATGTCAGCAACGGTCAAACCGCATTTTTCCAGTGCCTTGCGGCTCGCTTCAACCGGACCCATACCCATGATGGCAGGGTCAACGCCGGAAGCTGCGTAGCTGAGGATGCGGGCCATCGGTTTCAGACCGTACTCCTCCGCCTTCTCCCTGGACATGACCAAAAGGGCTGCTGCCCCGTCGTTAATTCCGGAGGCGTTACCTGCCGTTACGGTACCATCGGGCTTAAAGGCGGGTCTCAGCCTGGCTAGTCCCTCCACCGTTACACCTGCCCTAGGATGTTCATCTTGGACAAACTCAATGGGATCGCCCCGCCTTTGGGGGATAATTACGGGGACTATTTCCTGAGTGAAGCGCCCCGCTGCCAACGCCTCCTGGTATTTTGCTTGGCTGTGGGCGGCAAACTCATCCTGCTCTGTACGGCTGATATTCCACTTCTCAGCGATGTTTTCTGCCGTAACGCCCATGTGCACATCACCAAAGGCACACCACAGGCCGTCCTTGATCATCACATCAACAAACTGGCTGTGTCCCATCCTTACACCCCAGCGCGCTTTTGGTTCAGCATAGGGAGCGGTGCTCATGCTTTCCATGCCGCCTACTATATAGACATGACCGTCGCCGGCCCGAATGGCCTGGGCAGCTAAGCCAACTGCCTTCAGGCCCGAGCCGCAGACCTTATTCACTGTGTGGGACGGTACGCTTACGGCTACGCCTCCTTTTATGGCAGCCTGGCGAGCCGGGTTCTGACCGGAAGCTGCCTGGAGCACGTTGCCTAAGATTACCTCATCCATGTCTGCCGGCGGGATTTGGGTACGCTCCAGTATTTCCTTAATCAGGACTGCACCCAAATCGGCCGCGGGCAAATCTTTAAGGGTACCGCCAAAACCGCCGATGGCTGTCCGGACTGCCTCAACAATTACAACTTCCTGCATAACCATCCTCCTTCACTTTTTCTGGGCACTGCGACGCCTGCGCTCTAGGTTATCAGGCTCAATTGAGCGGTTCTCCTTTGATTCCAAGAGCTGGGCAACGCCTGTGTAAGCTCCCTCTTCTCCGTTCTCAAACTCCCACGGCACCGCGTTGTACTGGGGCTCAGCGTAGGTAGCGATTACCCCTTCGTAATTACGCAGCACCACCTTCGTGGGAGACATACTGAGCAAATACTGGGGCATAACGGGCGTCTTACCCCCGCCGCCAGGCACGTCGATTACATAGGTGGGCACTGCGTAACCTGAGATATGCCCGCGCAGCGCTTCCATAATCTCGATGCCCTTGGAAACCTTTGTCCGGAAGTGTTCGATCCCCGCTGATAAATCACACTGGTAGATGTAATACGGCCTGACCCGGATCTTCACCAGTTTAAGCACCAGCTCTTTCATGGTCTCGGGGTTATCATTGACGCCGCGCAGTAAAACGCTTTGATTGCCGACGGGAATACCGGCGTCAACCAACTTTTCACAGGCCGCGGCAGCTTCTGGCGTAATTTCCTTAGCGTGGTTGAAGTGGGTGTTCAGCCAAATGGGATGGTATTTCTTCAGCATGTTAACTAGGTCGTCTGTAATCCGCTGCGGCATAACCACCGGTGTCCGAGTCCCGATTCGTATTACCTCCACGTGGGGAATCTCCCGCAGCATCTGGATAATTGTTTCTAACCTGCTGTCGGCCATAAGCAGGGCATCGCCACCGGAAAGAAGAACATCCCGCACCGCCGGCGTGTTCCGGATGTATTCCACGCCCAGTTCGATGTACTTCCAGTCCACTCCCCCGTCCCTCTGCCCCGCAAAGCGGCGTCTGGTACAGTGGCGGCAGTACATGGAGCACTGATCCGTAATTAGGAACAAGACCCGATCGGGGTAGCGGTGGGTTAACCCCGGTACAGGTGAGTCCTTCTCCTCACTGAGGGGGTCGTGCATATCCGCTGTGCCGAAATAGGTTTCGGCTATGGTGGGTATGGCCTGCCGACGAATGGGGCAGTTGGGATCGTCCGGGTCCATCAGGGAAGCGTAATAAGGCGTGATCCCCATCCTGAAAACGGTCAGAACCTTGGCGATTTCCTCCTCTTCTTGCCTGGTGAGGGGAATGTGCTGGGCGAGCCCATCCACTGTTTGAATGCGGTTTCTAACCTGCCAATGCCAATCATGCCATTCTTCTTCGCTGCAGCCCCACCGCTGCCACGGTTGAAGAATGATATCTTCCTTGCGCTGAGCTCCCAAGTCATACATCTCCTTTCGGATTCAGTGTCGAACCTAGGCAGGAATTTCCATGTCCTTCAGCTGTGTCGAGATCTCAAGCGGTGCTTCAGTGGCTGCTCTAATCTGCTCAACACTAAACTCTGGATTTTTCTCAAGCAAAATCATACTGCCGTTGTTAACCTGAAAAACACCCATGTCGGTCACAACCAAGTCTACCTGGTTGGCGGCTGTCAGGGGCAGCTGACATTCTCTGCGCAGCTTGGACTCTCCCGTTCTGGTGGTATGGAGCGTTGCCACAATAACCTTCTTGGCACCCACAACCAGATCCATGGCTCCGCCCATACCGGGTACCATTTTCCCCGGTACCATCCAGCTGGCCAAGTTGCCGTAGGCGTCCACTTCTAAGGCACCGAGCACGGTAACATCCACATGCCCGCCCCTGATGATGGCAAAGGATTCGGCACTGTCAAAGAACGCTCCCCCGGGCAGGATGGTGACTGGCTGGCCGCCGGCATTTACGATCTCCGGGTCTTCCTCTCCCTTTGCCGGCGGTGGTCCTAAGCCAATAAAACCGTTTTCGGACTGGAGTGTAATATCGATACCGGGAGGAATAAATGCGCAGACCAGTGTGGGCAGGCCGATGCCCAAATTGACCACATCACCGTCCTTCAGCTCCTGGGCAATGCGATAAGCGATTAGGTTTCTCCTATCCCTATCAGCCATCGATTTCTCCTCCCTTAACTATGAAGTCCACGAAAAAATGGGGGGTCATTACATGATCCGGATCAATCTCCCCTACTTCCACAATCTCCTCCACTTCCACGATCACCGTTTCTGCTGCCATGGCCATAATGGGGTTGAAATTGCGGGCGCTCTTCTGGTAAATCAAGTTGCCTTTCCGGTCTGCCTTCCAGGCCTTGATCAGGGCAAAGTCTGCCTTAAGGGGTTCTTCTAAGAGATAGGTTTGGCCGTCTAGAGTAATGTGCTGTTTGCCCTCTGCCACAACGGTACCCACGCCAGTGGGGGTTAGAAAGCCGCCAAGCCCTGCCCCCCCACAGCGGATTCTTTCCACCAGTGTTCCCTGGGGCACCAGCTCCACGCTGATTGTCCCCTCGATCTTCTTCTTACCCGTCTCCGGGTTGGTGCCGATATGGCTGGCGATCAGATGGGTCACCGCATCTGCTGTGATCAGCATACCGATGCCGTCACCCTGCACTCCGGTGTCGTTAGCTATAACCGTCAAATCGCCCACTCCCGTCTTGACCAGCTCCCGCACTAATCCCACTGGTGTGCCGCAGGTCATGAACCCGCCGATCATTACGCTGCTGCCGCTTGTAATTTTCGCAGCCGCTTCTTTTACCGACACAATTTTCGCCATAGCCTAGCCTCCCTCAGCTTTTTTCTCAGTCATCTCCCTTGTTTTTGGCCTCAGGCCCAATATTTCCCGCGCTCTGGCGGGAGAAGCAATTTCCCGCCCAACTTCCCGGGCAATGCGTGCGATCCGGGCAACAAGTTGGGCACTGCTTTCAGCCAGCACGCCCCGGTGCAGATAGATGTTGTCCTCAAACCCTACCCGCACATGTCCACCCATGGCAATGGCAGCCAAAGCCAGGGTTGTTTCGTGGCGGCCGATACCCGATACTGTCCAGGTTGCACCCCTTGGGATCGAGTCCACCAAGAAGCTCAAGTTCCTCACGGAAGCGGGCATGGCCCCGGGCACGCCCAAAACGAAGTTGAAATGGAGGGGTTCTGCCGCCAAACCCTGCCTGACCAGATACAGGGCGCTGGCAATCATCCCCGTTTCAAAGATCTCAAATTCCGGTTTCACTCCCCGCTCCTGCATAAGGCGTGCCGCCTCTTCTACGAAGTCTTGGGGATTGGAGAACACATCCCGACCGAAATTAACAGTACCTGTGCTTAACGTTGCCATTTCCGGATCGAGCAGAACAGGTTGGAGACGTTCTTCTGCGCTGTGCCACACCGCACCGCCTGTGGAGGGCTGGAAAATTACCGGACAGATCGCTTCCACCCGCTCTTTGATCTCCCTATACACTTGAAGATCCTGCGTTGGGCTCCCGTCGGGCAGGCGGGCATGGACATGGACTATAGCCGCCCCCGCTTCATAGCACTCCAGGGCTACTTGGGCAATTTCTTCAGGACTGATGGGTAAGTTGGGCTGCTGTTCCTTGGTAACTTCAGCCCCGGTCAAAGCAGCTGTAATTATCAGTTCGGACACACCTTCACCTCCTTCTCTGCCGATCTTTAGGTACTACACAGACTCCCTCTGCCTGGGCAACCAAAACAGGTTCCGCCAGAACGTCCATGGCGGAAGGAGGCAAGTTGGGATCCTGGGGAGAAGTGATCTCTTTGTAGGCCGCAAACTCCATTTTCCGCGAAGTGTTGCCTACTTTGGTGATGCGACCCACTACTTGAATGAAATCCCCCGCGAAAACGGGTGCTTTAAACATGACGTTGTTGTAAGTGAGAAAGAGTCCCTCGTCCCCGTCATGGCGAATTAAGAGTTCCGTGGCTAAATCGCCAAAGAGCTGCATCACAAACGCGCCGTCAACTAAATTACCTCCGTAATGGGCTTGGGAAGCGCTCACTCGCACCCTCAGCCTGCATTCCTCCATCTTAATTCCCCCTTTGACAATTTGCTAAAGCCTGCGCACCATTTCCTGTGCCAGGTAGGCGGCCACCTGCCTGGGTGTTGTACCTGGGCCGAAGCCTGCGTCAAAGCCCAGCTCTGTGGCTAAAAACTGATCGATGCGGGGGCCCCCCGCAATTATGATGAGGTCTTGTCGCAGCCCCTCCGCTTCTGCCATCTCAATCAGTTCGGTCAGGTTTTTCAGGTGCGCGTTCCGCTCGGTCACAACCTGGGACACTAAAACCGCATCGGCCCCAACTTCCCTGGCCTTGGCCAAAAGCACTTCGTTTGGCACCTGGCTGCCCAAGTTGTAGGTATCAAACATGGGATAGCGCTCCAAACCATACTCTCCGCCATAACCCTTCATATTCATAATCGCATCCAAACCCACCGTGTGGGCATCGGTACCGGTGCAGGCACCTACCACCACAATCTGGCGACCCAGTTCCTGTTCGATCAGCCCATTGATCTGATCAAAACTGAGGGCGAGCTCTTCTTCCTCCACCTGGGGTATGCGGTCCAGGTCCACTGCATGGACAACGCTGCCGTAGAGGATGAAGTAAGTGAAGCCATGCAGGTCCTTCATATGCACCACCTGCACGTCACTGAGGCCCATCTTACCTGCCAACTGCTTAGCCGCCTCCCGGGCTCTAGCTCCCGCTTTGATGGGCAGGGTGAAGCTGACCTGAACCTGTCCGTCACCCGGCGTACTGCCGTATGGTCTAATCAGATTGCCGTTTGCTGCCACATTCATCCCCCCTCACTCACCCAAACCAAGGCGCTTTTTCAGTTCAGTCAAAAAGGGATTGCTGTAATCCAAACCCTTTTTGATTACGCCATCTCGGCCCCTACCGCCCAGGCGCGGCCGCTTAATGTCAGCGAAGTAACCGGCACTAATTGCACCCTGGAGGCCCAATTGCTTGATCTCTTGCAGGAACTCCACTACCCTATCCACTATCTCTTCCGAACGTTTTTGGATTATGCCGTCCCGCTTAAAGCTGATCTCCGAGCCTAGATCCCGGGCGTTTTCCATCACGTAGCGGGCGTTTTCCAGGCTCAAAACCCGGTCAGCCACATGGGGCGTATGGATCGCTTCTGTGAGCATACCTAAAAGGTGAATGCTCTGGCCCGTAATTACCGAAGCCAGGTTAAACATGGCGTTCTGGACATGCCCCATAAAGATATCCCCGGTCATGTGCTTGGTGGGAGGCATGTATTTCAGCGGCGCTTGAGGGAATATCTGGCGGATGGTCTGGGCCACTGCCACCTCGTACAAAAAACCGTTTTTCAGCTTCGGATCCATTTCAAAGGCGTGGCCAAGGCCAAGCTGCCAGTTTTCCAGCCCAGCCGCTAAACCCAGCTGTTCATTGATGAAGTTGGAGGCTAACACAGTGTGGGCTTCCTCGTAGGCGTCCGCTGTAGTTAAGTAGTTGTCTTCCCCGGTGTTGATAATAATACCGGCGTAGGCATTGATCATGCGGGAAAAATACTGATCCGCAAACGTACGGTCCATGTTTATATCCCGAAACAAAATGCCGTACATGGCGTCATTCAGCATCATATCAAGTCGCTCAAGCGCACCCATGGCCGCGATTTCAGGCATACACAGTCCAGAGCAGTAGTTGACTAACTGGATGTAACGGCCCACCTCTTCACTTACCTCATCCAGTGCCTGCCTCATCACTTTGAAATTGGCCTGGGTTGCGTAGGTACCGCCTACTCCTTCCGTTGTGGTGCCGTAGGGAACGTAATCTAAAAGGCTTTGGCCCGTTGTGCGTATCACTGCAATAACGTCCGCTCCATGCCTGGCCGCCGTTTTGGCCTGTTCCACATCGGCAAAGATGTTGCCGGTAGCCACAATCACGTATTTTAAAGGCTCGGACCCTACGCCCAAGCGCTCCTTAGCCGCCTCCCTTTTCTTCCGCTGCTCAAATATGGCATCGAGGGCCTTGGGCACATACTCCCTCTCCACTGCTGCCCATTTCTCAGGATCCTGGGGAGGCAGGGAACAGAGATTTAGGCCTTCTCCACAGGCCTCAGCCACTGCCTGGGGCGTTTTCCCCAGGGCCACTACGGCGTTGGCGAGCCAGTAGGAAATGCCCCTATCTAACCCTCCTGCTTCTAGCACCTGATCTACTACCACGTTGGGCAGGGGTACGCCAAAGCGATCCACACCATCAATGCCGTAAAGGCGAGCTGCTGTGCGCTCAATACTTACCGTGGTATTAAGCTCTATTTCCCGCTGTACATTTTGAGCAATGGCACGGGCCAAATCCCGGGCTTGATCCACCTTTTTCTGATCCAAGACTAACAGCTCATTAACCATGCTCAGCCCCCCTTTTCACTAACTCCTGCGCCCGGAGGATTATTTTTTCATCTAAACCCAATGCTTCTGCCAAATGAACAACATCGCCCTTCAGTGTATGCGGCTCCTTAACAGGCTCCAGACGGTAATCCATAGCCTGGTGGAAAAGCTCCAAATCCAGCTCAGTATCCTCAGACCACATCTCTGCCAAACGGGCATGATCCAAGCCCCGGATGCGCAGCTGTCCCATCCCCTCCAGCTGGGCTAGGGCGGGGTAGTGGGTAGTAACCAGGGTAATAGGTGGCTGGCCGTTCAGCCTTTCCAATACAGCTTGGGCAATGGCCGCCCCCTCGGTGGGATTTGTACCGTGGGCAATCTCATCCAGGAGAATAAGCCCAGGCTGGTCGCTTACCCTTACAACTTCCCGAATAAAGGCGATCTCCCCGGCAAAACTGCTCAGACCCTTCGGGTTATCGGCCGCGGTCAACCGCGCCGCAATAAAAGTCCGGGGACTGAACTCCAGTTTCTCGGCCGGCACCAAAAGACCGAACTGGGCCATGGCCAGGAGCAGCCCAACCGTTTCCAAGCAGGCAGTTTTACCGCCCATGTTAGGCCCGGTGATCAGAGTGACTCCCCTCTTAAGTTCTAGGTCAATGGGGGTGTAAGCTAGGCCCCTCCCGGTCACGTCTTCTTCTAAGAGAAGGTGACGGCCCTGGCAGATGGAGACAACCCCATCGTCCCGCAGATTGGGTTTCACTCCCCCACAAGAAGCACAAAACTCAGCTTTGGCCAGGAGGAAGTCCAAAAACCCAAGGATGGAGAGGATTTTTCTGAGGCGCTCCTCCTGCTCTGCAATTACTCCCGTCAGCCTTTCCCTCACCCTGGCTTTGCGCTGTTCTTCTTCAGCCCGAACAGCCCGCAGCTCACGCTGGAGCTCCCGGGCTGATTCGTCCAGTCTGAGGCGGAATTTGACGCAGTCTGGGGTTTCTTCCGACCGTACCAGCTGAGGAATATTTTCTAGCACAGCAATTGTTTCCTGGTCAGATACGCTCACGGCCAGCTCATCTTCTGTGGAGAAAACGCGACCTACTGCCTGAAAAACATGGTCTTCCACCTGCTTGCGCCTTTGAGTGAGCTTATCTTCCAAAGCGAAGCGCTTGCTCCGGATCTCCGCCAGCTTCTCGTGGTAGGCGTCTGCCAGATAGAAACTCTCCGAGTCCCCCTGCCCCACACTTAAGGCGTCAAGTACTTCTGGACAGACATCCAAAGGCGCGGGAAGAACGCCCCCCCAACCTAGGCGGGCGAGTTCTCCTTTGATATCTCGGGCGACACGTAGGAGTTTTTTTATGCTATAAAAATCCGCATCGGATAGGGTGGAATCGGTCAGACTGCGGTTTATGCAGTCCGTTACATCCGGTACGTGGCTCAAAAGCGTCTTTAGTCCCACACAAGCCTTGGGGTTTTCCCGTAAAACGGCGGAGATGAGCGCCAATCTCTCCCATTCCTCAACCAGCTGACCTTTTTGGGCGGGCAAAAACGCCTCAGCCTGACGGTGCAGGGATCTGCCCAAAGCTGAGACCGGCTTGATTCTAGACCATATTTCTCCGAAACCCAACTGCCCGCGGGTATCAGCGGTGAGAAACTGCATCGGCATCCTCCTTCGCCACATAGCGGAGCCCCAGGTTTAGATCATAGCAGGGGACGGGTTCCACTACTCGGCCAACATCCTGCAAGAGGCTCAGGGGCTCGGCGCAGCCAAAACGACTGCTGTACGGGTTGACGGTTACTGCACTGATGTGCACTTGTCTGAGAACCTTGAGGGAAACACCCCGATGGGTAAGAATGTCTAGACTGCGCCTGCTTAAAAAAAGATGGGTAGCGTCGGGGACAAGTAGGGTCAGACTTGTCGGCACGTTTTTCGGCAGCACCTGGGCTAACAGCCCATCGGTAAGCATGCCGGGTACAAAGATGGTATAGATACCCTGTTCAGTGTATGTCGGCCAAGACCCACCTGTCCCCGGAGAGTCGCTGTGGTAGATTATATGCTGCGGAGTGTTACCGCAGAAAACAACAAGCTTGGCATCGTTTGGAATCGTCTCTATGGAACTAAGCAGCTGCTGGTTGTCCAAGGCAGAGAGGGTCAGCAGCTGCCACTGGAGCTTAAGGCGCCCTAGCAAATCCTCTCGATCCCAGGCCGCTTCGGTACCCACCGCTAAGATGGTGGTGTCAGTGGCAGCGGGGGCGCTGAGGGAGCGCCGGTCAAAGGCTCCATCCACCAGCAGGAGATCGTGAGGGAAAGGTTCGAGCTTTTCTTGGAGCTGTTCCAGCTCACTGCGGTTGCTGGGACCCGCCAACACAACCCGTCCCAAGCCCATGGCGCGCACAATAATAATCTCGCCAAGGCGCGATGCGATGCCTGTAGCTGCAAGGACTTCATAGTCCAAACTGCTCGCCGTCAAGAGCGAGCTCGCAGTCAGCACGATCTGGCCCGGATAGACTACAACCTGGGGTTTGGCGCGGCCAGTGATGGTGTCCCGTTCCTCCCCGTCCAGGCCGATGGAGGTGATGGCGGTGGATAGCCCCAGCCGCCTGCTCTCCCGCAGCAGGTAATTGAATGTAAAGGTTTTCCCCGTATTCTTACCCAGTCCAATGATGGAGACGGACCGGAACCGATTTGCCAAGTCCTGAGCAAGCACCGCAGATCCCCATTTCCCAGCCATTCTGCTAAACGTAAATCTCCTCAAACAACTGCCGCAGCTTGGGGTTTTCCCGCAGAACCTGCAGGGTAATCTTGGCGTGATCCTTGGTATAACCGTTGCCGATCAGCATGTTCACGTCCTTGCCCACCCCTTCCGCTCCTAAGGCAGCTGCGGTAAAACTGGTAGCCATACTGAAAAAATAAACTATGCCCCCATCCCGGGTGCATAGTATGGACGTCATTTCAGTATTGGGTATGTTTACGCAGTTAATGGTGAGATCGGCCAATTTGCCGCTGGCCTCCTGCAGCAGGGCGAGGCAGTCCACCGGCTTGGTAGCGTCTGCATTTAGGACGATATCAGCCAGTTCAAGCTTCTTGATTCTTCCTACGGCAGCTTCGCCAAAATCCATGGCGATCACGGTACCAGAAACACCAGCCCGCTTGCGGGCCTCATGTAAACATAAACAGCCCGACTTACCGCCTGCTCCCACAATCAAGACGGTATCACCGGGCTTCACAAGTTTAGCTGTTTGGGCAGGTGCGCCTGCCACATCTAAGGCAGCCAAGGCCAGTTTCTGCGGCAGATCTTCTGGCAGTACGGCGTAAATGCCTGACTCAAAGAGAATGGCCTGCCCATCAATGTCCACCTGGGCAGTCTCCAGATCAATTGCCTTGACCTTATCGATTACAAGTGGAGTTAACGTCAAAGAAACTAGAGAAGCGATGCGGTCGCCGATCTGTAGATCGGTTCGCTCCTGCAGATCTTTGCCAATTTCCTTGACCGTGCCGATAAACATGCCCCCGGATCCGGTGACAGGGTTATGGTGTTTACCCCTGGTGCGGACGATCTCCATCATAATTTCCCCGATCCTGGCTGGGTCGTCCCCGGCCTCCTGCCTAATTTGGGTGAAGCTGGCTGAGTCAATATTCAGCGTCTCCACATCAAGCAGCAGCTCATTTGGGTAACTCTCCATCCTATTATCCAAGCGCAGCGCGCCTTGGGGCAGGGCCCCAACTGGTTCAATCACCCTGTGCGTTCCGTATGGGCAGAGTACAGTCACGGTCAAACCCCCTTGTTGGTATTTACGAAGTAGTCAAGATTCCTTTACAACTTCTTCAATAACAACTGAAATTCCTCTTAAAAGGGGGCATTCCAACGATTTTTTCTTCTCTATTATTCCTCCGATTTCAAGTCATCTAAATCTTTCAATTCGTCCTGAGAAAGGGCCTCTCCCACCGGCGCCGCTTGGGGGCGTGCCCCATCGCCGTAATATTGGGAGAGCTCCGCTTGGATTCTAGCCAACTCCTGCCTTAGTTCCTCTGCGCTCCAGAGGGCACAGCCCGCCCCTCGAATAATAATCTGCTGCAGGTGGTCCGAAGTGGCTACTGTGATCAGGTGTTTGCCCCGGTTAGCATAGGCGATTTTTTCAATATACTGGTCCGCTGTTTGGGCTTCCTTGGTGAATACCACCTTGAGGCCATGGTGGTCTTCTACCTTTTCCTCCTGACCCTCTACAAGGTGGGCATCGAAAACGACCACAACGTTATGCCTGGTCACGCCTTGGTAGTTGGCTAACGCTTGGATCAGCCTCAGGCGGGCAGTATCCATGTTTTCCGTTGCATACTGCTTCAGTTCGGGCCAGGCGTGGATGATGTTATAGCCGTCCACAAGCAGATAGCTCTGGCGTATTTCCTTGGGCTGTCTCGGCTCGGTTGTCCCTTCCGTGTCCCTCGGTTTCGATACCCATTTCCGCTTCTTGCCCCGATTGGCACTTACCGTTCTTTCCAGCAGCTCATAATCGATCTCATCCAGGTCCCGGCTGGACACCCTCCTGGGCTGGACGGGCCTCTGCTCCTGTTCCCGCTCGGGCTCGGGTTCTAAGTAACGGGGCAGGTGCATGAAAGCTTTGACCCTATCCCAGGTCACATAAAAACCTCTCCCGTTAGCGAAAAAGATTGAGCCTGTGGGGTTATCCATGTCCTGCTCCGAGTCGTAGCCGATCTGGGCAATTACCTCTTCTGCGTTGTGGCAGGGGCGGTAACCGTCAAAACTCAAGAAAATGCGGCCCGTTCCCTTGGTATACGCTATTACCTCCTGGGGGTAATAGCGGAGTGTAACAACGGGACCGCTTCCCACCAGCACGGAAGTCTCGCCGTTGGCAGCCTGGATCTGATAGCTGGCGTGCATTCGCTCTAAGTCGTGAATGGCCCGTCCAACCATTTTCTCCGGTACTTCCAGCTGGAAGGAATAATAGGGTTCGAGCAGAACGGACTTGGCTTCCTTTAAGCCCTGGCGTACTGCCCGGTAGGTTGCCTGGCGGAAGTCGCCGCCCTGGGTATGGCTGAGACTCGCTCTGCCTCCTACCAACGTTATTGTCATATCAGTTATGGGCGAGCCCGTTAAAACGCCAAGGTGGGTTTTTTCCTGGAGGTGGGTCAAGATTAAACGCTGCCAATTGCCGGCCAAGACATCTTCACTCACTATAGAGTCGAACTTAAGCCCACTACCGGGCTCGCCGGGCGTAAGCAGGAGCTGCACCTCCGCATAATGCCGCAGCGGCTCGTAGTGCCCTACGCCTTCCACTCTACTTGCGATTGTTTCTCTGTAAAGGATTTTTCCAGCGCCAAAGCGCACATTTAAGCCAAAACGGCTCGCGATCAGGCTCTCCAAAATTTCCAGCTGCACTTCCCCCATGAGCTGGGCCTGGATCTCCTGGAGAGCTTCGTTCCAAACAAGGTGAAGCTCTGGCTGTTCTTCTTCCAACTCGCGCAGCTTGGGTAGGATTTCTAGGGGATTGGTTCCATCGGGCAGAACGAGCTGGTAGGAAAGGACAGGCTCTAAAAACGATGCCCCGCTGCCTGTACCGATGCCTATTCCCTCACCGGGTTTGGCCTGGGATAATCCCGTTACTGCACAGACCGAACCTGGTCCCACCTCATTTACAGTGGTGTATCTCTGCCCGGAATAAAGGCGGATTTCGTTCACCTTCTCTTCCCAGTCTTCACCCTGCAGGGCATCCCGTACCCGCAGACTGCCCCCCACAATTTTCAGGTGGGTGAGGCGGTTACCCTGTTCATCCCGGGAAACCTTGAAAACTTCTGCCCCAAACTCGTTGGGATAGGTTGGCGGGGCAGCGTATGTTACTAGGCCATTGAGGAATTCTTCCACCCCGGCCAGGGTTAGGGCTGAACCATAAAAGCAGGGAAAGAGCCTACGCTCCCCCACCGCTTGGCTGATCTGATCAGTTTCGATGGTATGGTGTTGGAAAAAATGCTCCATCAGTTCCAGATCGCAACCGGCCAGCTCTTCTAGGAACTGGTACGTGCGCTCTGGGCTGAACTCAACGCAGCTTGGGTGCAGTTGGCTTCTGAGTTCACTTAGGAGTCTCTGCCTATCGGTACCGAACCGATCCATTTTGTTCACGAAAATGAACACGGGGATGTTGTAAAGTTCCAAGAGGCGCCACAACGTTTTGGTGTGGGCCTGAACCCCGTCCACGCCGCTGATCACTAAAACGGCGTAGTCTAACACATGGAGCGTCCTTTCCATCTCGGCCGAAAAGTCCACATGACCAGGTGTGTCCAGGAGGGTGATTTCGGTGTCCGCCACTTGGAAAAGGGCCTGTTCTGCGAAGATGGTTATTCCCCGTTCCCGCTCCAGGGCGTGGGTATCTAAATGGGCGTCTTTATGATCGACCCGGCCCAGTTCTTTGATTTTTCCGCTCAAGTAAAGCATGCTTTCGGCGAGAGTTGTCTTACCCGCGTCCACATGGGCTAAGATGCCAACGACAAGCTTTTTCATCCCGTTTCCAATCCTTTTCCTTATCACAAGGAACGGTTTTACCGCTCCCTTTCCGTACTAGTTATTATACACTATAGTTCCACGGCAACTTGCCCTTTCCTGTTCCGGTCCAGGCAGACAAAAAAGCCCGGGGTCTAAACCCCGGGCCCGAAGCCAGTTCCTTTACAGCACATATCCTTCCAGCGCTGCCAAGTCTTTGACAATTATCACTTTGTTGCCCACCAGTTCGATGTAACCGAGCTCTTTGAACTCGCCCAGCTTTCTGGTGATCGTCTCCCGGCGCAGGCCGGAGTAGTTACCCAACTCCTCCCGGTTCATGGAGAGTTCCAGCCTAATTCCCTCTTCCGTTTCAACACCGATTCTCTGTACCAGTTTCAAAAGCAACCCAGCCGTTTTCATGGAAGCATTGCTGGTGGCAAGCCTCTGGATTAAACTTTCTGCCCAGCGGATCCGCTCAAAACTCTTGGTTAAGATGCTTCGGAGCACAACGGGGGAGTTGTAAAAGTAGCGGTCAAAGGTGGCTTTAGGAATCACTACCACTTTGCATTCGGTGAGCGCTTCTCCGATGTAGCGGTAGGGAGTTTGGTTGAGGATGTTGTGCCCACCCACGAAATCGCCGTCCCGGTAGATATAGAAGATCTGTTCTTCTCCGTCCATAGTGTTAACGTAGATTTTCATCTGGCCTGCGAAGATCAAGTACATGTAATCGGGGGCATCCCCGGTCCTAAAGATCAGTTCCCCTGCCTTAATGTTGGCCAGAATCACTTCACTCAACACCTGATCTACGTCTGCCGGATCCACGTCGTTGAGAAGGGGCAGCTTCTTCAGGGCCTCCATTATTTCCTCTTTTTCCTGCTCAGAGGCTACTTCCTTTTCCCGCAGGAGCCTGGATCTTTCCTGCCGTTCCTGCTCGGCCTGACGCCTGTCCTGGCCCAGCGTTTCGGCAAAGAGCTTGTTGGCATAGATCTCAAATTCCTTTGCCTTGTCCTTATCCATCGGCTCCACCCCTTCTAAGCGATAGTCCAACCCCAACTCCCTGTACTTCTGCACACCGGATGTATGGTAAGGGAGAATCTCAATCCTCTCCACCCTGTGCCTGACAGGCTTGATTACCTCGATCAGTTTCTGCATGGACTCTTCATTATCGGTCAAACCAGGCACCATTACGTGGCGAATCCAAATCTGACCCCTAAAGCCATAATAATCTAAGTTGGAAAGGAATTGCAAGTAGCTCTCAAAACCGTCCACTGTGGTCAGGTCTTTGAAGGCCCCGGGGTTGAACGCCTTTACATCCAAGAGGAGCGTATCCACCAAGGGGAAGATCTTAGGAAAGTATTTGGGGCTGCCAAATCCAGCCGTGTCGATGCAGGTGTTGTAACCGCGCTGCTTGAAAAGCTCCAACGTCTCAGCTAGGAAGGCCCCCTGAAGGAGGGGTTCGCCACCTGAAAAGGTGACTCCCCCCTCTTCGCCGTAATAGGGGCGGTATCTGTCCGCGATTGCCAGTACTTCTTCTGGGGTTATTTCCCGGCCCCCTGTCCTTTTGATGGTATCGGGATTGTGGCAGAAGGCGCACTGGAGCGCACAGCCTTGCAGGAAGAAGATGGTCCGTGTGCCCGGGCCGTCCACTAACCCCATTGTTTCCATTGAATGCAGGAAGCCTTTCATAATATCCCCCTTTTCTAGACGAACTGATGGAATGTTCTGTTGATCACATCCAGCTGCTGTTCCTTCTCCAGCTGGTTGAACCTGACTGCGTAACCGGAAACCCGAATGGTCAAGTTCGGATACTTCTCTGGGTTCTCCATGGCGTCAAGCAAGAGTGACTTCTCCAGTACGTTCACGTTCAAGTGGAATGCACCCTGGGAGAAATAACCGCCCATGATGTTGGTAAGGTTGGTCACCTGCTCCTCCAGGTTCTTACCCAAAGCGGAGGGAACAATGGAGAAAGTGTTGGAGACACCGTCTTGGTTCACGTTTTTGTAAGGTATTTTGGCTACCGAGTTGAGGGAGGCCAAAGCACCTAGGCGGTCAGCACCGTTACTGGGGTTTGCCCCCGGAGCAAACGGTTCACCCTTCTTGCGGCCGTCCGGCGTGTTGCCCGTAGCTTTGCCGTACACCACGTTAGAAGTGATGGTGAGCAGCGACAACGTGTGCTCCGCGTTGCGGTAAGCGGGCGTTCTGCGCAGCGCTTCCATAAAGTACTTGTTCACCTCAATCGCGATGCTGTCAACCCGGTCATCGTCATTTCCGTATCTGGGGAAGTCCCCCTCAATTTCAAAGTCCACTGCCAGACCCTCTTCGTTGCGGATGGGCCTTACCTTGGCGTGTTTAATGGCAGAAAGGGAGTCAGCTACAATGGAAATGCCCGCCACGCCAAAGGCGATATACCTGTGGACATGAGGATCATGCAGTGCCATCTGGCTCGCCTCGTAAGCGTATTTATCGTGCATGTAGTGGATTGTGTTCATGGTGTCCACGTAAATCTCCGCCAGTTTGTCCATGACCTGCTTGAAAGTGGTCATCACCGTGTCGTAATCCAATACTTCCTGGGTGTTCCTTTCAATGCCCGGCAGAACGGTGATGGGGCCGCCTGTTACCTTGTCCCGCTTCATTTCATCTACTCCACCGTTAATGGCGTAGAGCAGGGCTTTGGCTAGGTTTGCCCGGGCACCGAAGTACTGCATGTCTTTCCCGACCCGCATAGCAGATACGCAGCAGGCGATGGCGTAATCATCACCGTAAATGGGTCGCATCAAATCATCGTTTTCATACTGAATGGATGCGGTCTTGATGCTGATGTAAGCACAGTACTCCTTAAACTCCCGCGGTAGATCTTCGGACCAGAGAATGGTCAAATTGGGCTCGGGCGAAGTACCAAGATTGATCAGGGTGTGAAGGAACCGAAAGGCCGTCTTGGTTACCAGGGGCCGTCCATCCAGTCCCATGCCGCCGATGGACTCGGTTACCCAGGTGGGGTCACCGGCAAAGAGCTGGTCGTACTCTGGTGTCCTCAAGTGCCTTACCAAACGCAGTTTAATCACAAGCTGGTCGATTAGTGCCTGAGCCGTTTTCTCATCGATTAACCCCCGCTCCAGATCCCGCTGGATATAGATATCGAGGAAAGTGGTGTTTCTGCCCAAACTCATGGCTGCACCGTTGTTTTCCTTAATTGCGGCTAAATAGCCGAAGTAGAGCCACTGCACAGCTTCCCTGGCGTTCTGAGCTGGCCGGCCAATATCATAACCGTATTTAGCCGCCATGGATTTCATCTCATCTAGTGCCCGGATCTGCTCTGCGAATTCCTCCCTAAGGCGGATAGTTTCTTCAGTTGCCGGACCGGTAAGATTGAGCTTATCCCCCATTCTCATTTCCTTCAGGTAGTCCACTCCGTACAGGGCTACCCGGCGGTAATCGCCGATAATCCGTCCTCTGCCGTAGGCATCGGGTAAGCCGGTCAAGAGTCCCACCGTGCGGACAGTACGCATCTGGGGGGTGTAAGCGTCAAAAACGCCGTCATTGTGCGTCTTTCTGAACTCGGTAAAGCTTCTTTCCAGTTCCGGATCCATCTCGAGGTTGTAGGCCGCCAGGGCGTTTTTCACCATGCGAAAACCGCCGTATGGGTTCATAATCCTCTTCATCGGTTCATCCGTTTGTAGGCCCACTATCAGTTCCTTATCCTTATCGATGTAACCGGGGGCGAAATTGTCAATACCGCTGAAACGCTCCAGGTCGACGGTGATTGTCCTAGAACGGACCTGCTCCTGGATGAGTTTATCCATGGACCGCCAAATGGAAAGCGTATCCTCGGTTGCCTCTGCCAGGAAAGACTCATCGCCGTAGTAAGGCTCATAGTTCTGCTGGATAAAGTCCCTCACATCTATCGTCTCGGACCACTGACCCGGTTTGAAACCTTCCCAGGCCTGGGCCATTTCTTTTCTAGTGAATAAATTCTCTTGCATGGCGCTCACCTTCCCTTGTTAAGATTCCTTAGTTGACGACTTAATTATAGGCTTCAACCTAGAATGCTGCAGTGACCTTGATCACAATTCAGCCCACTTTACAAAAAGTTCACAGGAAAACAGAAAACCTCCTAAAGATCAGGTCTTTAGAAGGTTTTTTTGGATCCCCGGGATCCATATAGGAGTTTTCCTGCTAGGTTGTTTCCCCTTGGAAGATAACCCAAGCTCCACCGAAGGCGTCGTCGCCGTTTAAGTCCATACCTGAGAAATTGACCATAAAGCTTGTGCAGCTATGTTCCCTCACCTGTGCCATTTCCCCGTCCCAAAACTCCTGGTCCATGTTTATAACGGCGATGCCCATCAACTCATTCAATCACCGGTTGTACCACCTGGCCTGTTCACTGTACAAAGCTGCATACCTGCCATCCTGGGCTAACAATTCTTGATGGTTTCCTTCTTCCACGATTTTCCCCTTGTCAAAGACAACAATCCGTTCAGCCAAAGCGGCAACACTGATGCGGTGAGTCACGAATATAACCGTTTTGTCCCCTGTCAGCTCCAGGTATTTACGGAAGACCTCCGCTTCCGCCAGGGGATCCAGGTTGCTGGTGGGTTCATCTAAAATGATAAAGTCCCGGCCCCGGTAGGCTGCCCGGGCGATGGCCAGCTTCTGCCACTCTCCCCCTGATAGGTCAGTACCGCCCACTTCCTTACCCAGCAGCGTATCGGCGGGAACCCCTTCTAAACCGGCAAACTTGAGGGCGTGGGTGATTTCTTCCCCACCCCTTGGGCGGAGAGTGTCTCCGAGAAAGACATTGTCTGCTGCTGTAAAGGTTAAATACCTGGCGGGGATCTGAGAAACCGTGCTCATTTGCTTTAGTCTACCTGGCAGGGATAAAGTCTCAACGGGCTGACCGTTGAGGGACAGTTCACCTTCCGATGGCGATAGTATGCCGGTAACCAACTTGACGAAGGTGGTCTTACCTGCCCCGTTTTCGCCCACCAAGGCCACCTTTTCACCTTTTCGGATGGAAAAGTCAATCCCTGTCAGGACGTAATCTTCGCTGAGGGGATAACGGTATTTTACCCCCTCTGCTCGCACCATCTCAATATCCCCTGTTTTCTCTACTCCAGGCCGTTCGGGCAGTTCCATTAGATCGTAGAACATGGCCGCCTCATTCTTCTTACCCGCAAAGGCCGCAAGGCTGCCCATGAGGGAGCTTGTATCCCGCAGTAGTGTGCCTATGAGGGACATGGCTGCCCCCAACGCCCCCAGGGAAATCTGGCCGCTGGCCATCAGATAAATCGCCAAAATGTTGGCGGCTACGTTGGCACTACTGGCTATAAGATCGTTAACCACATTGATCAGCGTCCGATTCCGGTAAAGCCGTTTCTCCTTCTCAGTGTACTCAGCCATCACGTTCTGCCATTTAGTGAAGAAAAAATCAAACAGCCCCATCGTCTTGACTTCCTTGGCCCCATGCCTGAGCAGTACGTCTTGATAGTAATTAGCCCGGCGCAGAAGCTGGGAGTTTTCCTTCACGAACTTAAAGCGGAGCTTCTCAGCAAAAAGCAGCGTGTAAAGGGAAGGCAGGGGCGCGATAAGCACAATCAGGCAGAGCCAGGGGTTGAAGACATACAAGGACGCGGCAATGGAAAGAACGGATACCCCTTTAGCCAAGACGAGGTAACCCTGGAACATAATCGCTCTGCTCAAATTGTCTCCCCAGCGTCTGTTGATGAACTGGAAAGTGCGATCGGCCAGATCGTTGATTTTCGGTACTTCCCAAAACTCCGGATCGATTTTGGCCAGTCTGCGCAGTACACGGGAGTTCACCAACTCCTGCAGCCGGTTAGCCTGCACCACATCAAGCCGTTCGATATCCTCCTGCCCTTCTGTGTACCGCCAGAGCACACCAACGAGGAGGTTGATGGCATAGTACAAAGTGACTAATCCCAGCATGGGGATAAGCTCTCCCCCTGGCAGATAGGCAGCAACAGCATCAATGTACTGCCCCCACACCACCGCGGCCACAGGCCTAAGCAGGGACAAAAGGAGCATTAGACCGAGAAAAAGTACACTCATAGCTGGAGCAGAACGGAACACAAAGGTCCATAACTTAACCAGGTGCCTAAGTTTGGGCTCCGCTTCCCGCTGTAAAGTTGACTCAATTAGGACTGTCCGGTTGTTCATCTCAGCCCACCTCCCTTGCACTGCGGTCATACCAGCTCTTCTGAGCCTCAAACATCTCAGCGTAAAGCCCGCCTGCCTGCAGCAGCTGCAGGTGCGTACCTTCTTCCACTACCGAGCCATCGGAAATGACGATGATCCGATCGGTAACCGCAGTAGAGCCCAGGCGGTGGGTAATAAAGAGCGAAGTCTTGCCGTTGGTTATCTCCGCAAATTCCCGGTAAAGGGCGCTTTCAGCCATGGGATCGAGCTGACTGGTGGGTTCATCGAGGATAAGGATGGGCCGGTCACCAAAGAGGGCCCGGGCCATGGTCACGCGCTGCCACTCCCCACCTGATAGGTCGGTGCCAGACTCAAACTGCTTGCCTAGGAGCGACCGTTCTTGGCTGGGCAGTTTCTCAACTACACCCTCCAGCCCAGCCTTTTTTACTGCGCGCCAAAACCGATGGCTGTCATCCTTCTCCTCTAAATTCCCGATCACAACGTTTTCTTCCAACGTCAGATTGAAGCGGCTGAAGTCTTGGAAGACGGTGCCGAAAATCCTCGTCCTCTCGGCCAGACCGAAACTGGCCAGGGGCCTACCACCAAGCAAGATCTCCCCTTGGTCAGGTAGGAAAAGGCCTAAGAGGAGCTTTACAATAGTGCTTTTGCCTTCCCCGTTCTCACCCACCAGGGAGATCTTTTCTCCCTCGCCAATCACAAAGCTGATCCCCTTGAGAATATCCCGATCGGTGCCAGGGTATCTGAACCACACGTTTCTAAACTCAATGTCAAATGCGTCGGGCATAGTAGACACTTCGGGCTCAGCATCTTCCGACAGTTCAAAGTAAAGCCTGTAGAAATTAAAAAAGTTGGCGTGGTAATGGCCCCATTTAAAGATAAACACGGATCCGCCCAGCTGATCGTAAAGACTGGAAAAGACCATGAGGGATGCGGAGATGAAGAGCCCGATACTTACTTCTCCCCTCAGGTAAAGAAGGAGCAGGAGTAAAGCGTTGCCTAACACCGCAAAACGGGAAATGTTATTGGATAAAAATACCTTGCGCAGGTTCTTCAGGAAAAAACCCTCGTATGTTCTGTTGCGCGCATTGAGGCGGTGTTTGTAAGTATCCACAAGGTAGTCTGAAGCCTGGTTCAGGGTGTTTTCCCTAAGATAATCCCTCTCCTGCAGCATGTTCTGCAGGATTTGATACTCCCTCTCCCGTTTCCAATAGGTCTCCATCTCCTCGTAAATGTTGTAGGTCTGCCTCGAGGCCAAAATAGTCTCCACAATAAAGGGGAGAAGGACAGGAATGACCAGCCACCATTTGATGGAGATGAGGATAGCTAAGGAGCCGAGGGAACCTACTACGGAAGAGACGAAAAAGAATATGTACATGGGAAAAAGATGCCGGGCCGAGTTTTCGGCCCGGGTGTAGGCCTTATCAATAATCTCCATGGAAGCTTCGCTTTCCAAGTGCTCGTATTTCATCCTCTTTAACTTCTGCAGCATCTCACCCCGAAAGGCCGAGCGCAGCACCAAAAGACACCTAGGCTCGGCGTAGCCGTAGACAAACAGGTGGAGTAGATTGGGCGCAAGGGAGGCAGCTACAAACAGGAGAAAATAAGGGGTCAGAGCAGCGAGGCCCACCTCTCCCTGTGCCGCGGCTAAACTGAGGTTAAACAGCCTGCTGTTGACAAAGACGCCAAAGGGCTGCAGCAGACCCAGGGCAACTGACGCTGCAAAGACGAGCACAACAACGACGGGCGCGTTTTTGGAAAGTATCCGCAGCAAGTATCGGTAAGTGTCAAGTATCGTGCCAACGTTTTTCATGTCACAGGCTCCTCCCGTACAAAACCATTCCCCAGCTTATGGCTTAGGTTATTGACAGCTCAGGGAATTTTATGTCACCCAAATCACACTTTACTCCCCTTACAAACCAGGGATCGGTCTCCCTTTCTTCCATTTCATACTCCAAATCGGGCCAGTAGGGCATAAAACCGAATTCAATGTTTTCCACACCTGAAAAGGGCAAATGGGGGAGCAGTTGGGCAAAGTTTATGGGCCTGAGGGAGAAAACTCCCCTAATGCTTAAAACGGGACCTTCCTGATCAGCAATTACCATTGTCTCAAGCTCTGGAATCTCATAGAGACTGTTGTTCAAGTAGCCCTGGTAAATGTGAAAGATATTTATACAGGCCGTGTTTAGGCAGTCCAGTTCCTTAGAAAAGTTGATCCGATTATACACATAGTGCCAGACCTTTGGGTCAGAATGGGTCAGTTTGAGCGGGGACACGCTGTTATTCACTCTGCAGTGAACGACAGGCTGCTTCTCATACACACGCTTAAAACCAAACCTGGGGTAAAAACCTAAAACTCCATCATTTGCGCATAAGTACATAGGGGTATCCGGATACTTTTCAATGATGTGTTCCATCAATTTCCGGGCAAGCCCCTTACCCCTGTAATCCTCCCGCGTTGCCACTGCCCCTACCGAAAGGGCAGTGTAAGGCTGTCCCCTAAACAACACTTTTGCTTTGTAAACACAGATGTTGGAGACGATTTCGTCCCCTACCATTATGGAGTAACTCTCGTAGTTTTGATCCCAGAGATCTAGGTCGTACCAAAACTGAAAGTCAAAAAAGATTTCTTGCAAAAGGGCATTTAGTTTTTCCTGGTAAACCCTATCTGGGCCATTGCAGAAACGGATTTCCATCTCGAAGCACCAACCTTCCGTTCATTCCTTCTCAAATCCCATAGTAGCAGCATTGCCAACAAAGCGAATCGGGCTGAGGTCGGAAAAGTAGGAGAGCGCAGCCCCTTAGCCTAGAAGGGGCTGCATAGAACGCGTTTAGGAGTTGGTAAGTTTTGGCTAGCCGCGCTTTAAGACGCTGATTGTGGCATGGCGGCTGTGTTTTTCCAGCGACTCTTCGATCACACGGCCCACAACCACATCCCCGGAGCCAATTGCCCTAAGTGAGGCGGTCCTGGCAGTAACGCCTTCCGCATCAACATCACCAGAACCGGCAACTACAATCTGCAGACTGTCCACTTCGCCGCGGCCAAAATCGATGCTGCCCGAACCGTTAATCTGAGCCTTGATATCCCCGCTGACTTGGTCGATATCAACATCGCCGGAGCCATTCACGGTCACATTCACCTGGCCAACCGCTTCACAGGTCAAATCCCCACTGCCGTTCACGCTGCCCGTTAGGACGTCAAGGTCAGCCAATTCGGCACTACCCGAACCATTCACGCTCACCGTTGCCTTTTTAAAGGGGATCTCCACTTCGGCGCTGCTGGAACCGTTCACCATCAGGGTCAAATCCTCGCCCCGATCGGAGCCAAAGGCTATTTCCACGTAATTGTGGGTGCCGTTTGATACACCAATGCTGTCCCTGCGGTATTTGACCCGCAGTCTGTCCTGCTCTTGGTTGATCACTAAGTTGTTCAAAAAGAGAGGCGTTCCCTGGGCAGAAACCCGTGTCTTGTTATCAGGTGATCTGGTCACCGAGAACTCGGCATGGGCTACAACAAGCTCCAATGACTTAATTCCCTCGAAAGTCTCCTGTAGTTCCGTCAGGCTATGGTTCACCGCCGGCGGGATGTACCGTTCCTCGGCGAAGGCAAAGCGGATATCACCAAGGCCTTTGTTCACAATTTCCAAACCGGAGAGGTTAGCTGAACTCCCATCCTTGAAGATCACCGTATCGCCCGTGCTCACTTCCACCTCTTTGTCCGAGTAGCAGCCGACGTTACCGAAAGTGTGCACCAACTTCAGCTTATGCTCGTCAAATTCGGGAAAAGAGAACTCCCCTTCCCCATTGGGCTCCCGCTGTTCCCGGCCGAAGAGTTCTTCAATTGATGTCCCCAAGACCTGAGCCAACCTGGGTAAAATGGTGATCTCAGGGAAACTCACTTCATTCTCCCATTTGGACACAGCCTGAGCAGTAATGTTTAGTTTCTCTGCCAGATCCTCCTGGGTCAGCCCAGCGTTTTTCCTCAGTGCCGCGACCCGCCGACCAAACCCGTAAATGTTGTACATGTCGTTCCCTCCCATGTCTTTTTGACTTGATTATGGGCCATTCTAAGCTAAGTGACCATGTACCGATGGTTTAGTTTTACATTATTTTCCTACACTCAATTCAACCTATAGTTGAATCAACTGATGGTTGCTGTACTGGGTTTAGAAAATGCGGAACATGTCCGCCGGCCAAAAAACAAGTCAGGGTCGCTGCGTCCTCTTCGTCCGAGAACTCCCAGCTGTACGCCTCCTTCAGCCTGTTCATCTGCTCCCGGCAGCGCCGGGTATCCTTGAGCAGCTTTCCTAAGGCCAAATACAGGATAACCACCAGGACTGCCCCCTGCAGGGATTGGTATACCCCCACGGCAAAGGAGCCTATGATTGCAAGGGCAAGCAGTGAGACCAAGTAAAGGACTAGTTTATGCAGGGTAATGGCTGAGATCAACGAGAATTTGTACTGCTCCCGTAGGAAACTAGTGTTGTTGGTTTTCACCTTCCATCCATCCTGACCTGGAAAAGAGGAATCTGGGACTGCTCAGGATCTCGCCGATCACCTCAGGCAGCTGCCCCACACCATAGCTTTCCGTGTTGAAAATATGCTCGTCGCCCTGAAGCACTTCCTTAAACTCTCGCAGCAGCTCCACGCTCCTTGCTCCCATTCTTGCGTCAGGGTGTCTGCCTTGATCGCGTCTGACAATCTCTGCTTCTCCTACCATAAGGACAACGTAAAACACCTTAACATTGAGATCCCTTAAGTTCTCAGCCAACCAAGCGGCCTGGGCGGGAAGGGTCACGTAATCAATTACTACGTCGTAACCAAAGCCAAGGAGGTTGCGTGTCAGGCTCAAAATGTTGCTCCAAGTTAACTGAAGAGTCTCCTGGCAGAGCCAGGGTTTACCGCGCCCATTGACGGGGATATGACTGATGTCATCACCGGAAATGAGGGCGCTTTTGTCAAACTGCTGCACAAGTTCGCCCGCGGTAGTGGATTTTCCCACCCCAGCTGGGCCTGAGATGATGTACACCGATCGCTCCATAGCGCTCTCCCCTTCTTCTGGGCCCAAAACTATTTTGCCGCCTACTTCGACTCAAAGCTGCCAAACCCTTTACGGTGTGCGCAATATGCGAAATCTGGGCTGTGAATCCCTATATAATTTACGTCATTCCGTATTGACGTAATTGCATCCCCTATGCTATTATGTAATTGCGTAATTCAATATTGGCCGAAGGAGGTACGCGAGAATGACGAGGGACTACGGACAGGAGATTGATCAGCTGAGGGAGGAACTGAGGGAAATCAAGGAAATGCTCCGGCCAAAAGAGGAAGATCCAAGGACCCTCATTCAAAAGATACCTGACATGCATCCTGATCCCCATATCCAGCAGATTTTAAGTCAGCTGGAGGACACATGCGAAGAAAAGAATCAGAATGGGGCCATCACCTACCTGGGGGTTTACGCCTCGGGCGGGCGCCAGTCGACTTGGATCAGGCATCAAGTGAACGCAGACGATCTGCTCAAGCTGATTGAAAACCGTATGGCAGAAAAGGTACTCACATCTATTGGCAACAACGACCGCCTCAACATGCTGCTGCAGATTCTGAGAAAACCCATGACAGTTGCCCAATTGGTGGAAGAAGGGGACTACAACTCCACCGGGCAGGTCTACCACCACCTAAAACCCCTTATCGCGGCGGATCTGATTGTGGAAGACCCCAACAGTGAAACAAGGGGAACGTATATCGTTCAGCCCCACCGGGTTCAGGGCATCATTATGCTCTTAGCGGGCATAAGCGATATGCTCGATCCCAGTTTCACCAAAGGCGAATGGCATGAATAGGGGAGTGGCTAAGCCACCCCCCTTACATTTTCATCTCCCTGCGTTTTCGTTTATAATAACCTTAGGGGGTGGACGCCGTGGACCAAACCAACCGCACTTATATCGCACTTGATCTTAAGTCCTTTTATGCCTCGGTGGAATGCGTAGAACGGGGACTTAATCCCCTTACCACCAATTTGGTTGTGGCGGATCAGTCTCGCAGTCAAAAAACGATCTGCTTGGCGGTCTCCCCTCCCCTGCGCCAGCACGGAATACCCGGTCGTCCCAGACTTTTCCAAGTGGTGCAGAAAGTTAAGGAAGCAAACGCTGAAAGGCGCAGAAAAGCACGGGTTCCGGTCCTGACCAAAAGCTCTTGGGACGATACAGTGCTGCAGGCCAATCCTGACTATGCAATCGATTACCTGATAGTTCCCCCCAGGATGGCTCACTATTTGGATTACAGCGCCCGGATCTACCAGGTTTATTTAAAATACATTGCGCCCGAAGATATGCACGTTTATTCCATCGACGAAGTGTTCATGGATGTCACCTCTTACCTGAAGACTTACCGCATGACCGCCCATGATCTGGCCATGACCATAATCCGTGATGTGCTGAAAACAACGGGGATCACAGCCACTGCCGGTATTGGTACGAATCTCTACTTGGCTAAAGTGGCCATGGATATTGTGGCCAAGAGAAGTAAGCCAGATGAGGACGGAGTACGCGTTGCTGAACTAGATGAAATGAGTTACAGAAAGCAGCTGTGGAGCCACCGCCCCCTCACTGACTTTTGGCGGGTAGGCAGGGGCTACGCCTCCAAACTGGAGGCCGAAGGTCTCTTCACAATGGGTGATATAGCCCGCTGCTCTCTAGGCAAGGCTGATGAATATCACAACGAAGATCTTCTCTACCGCCTGTTCGGTGTCAACGCTGAACTCCTCATTGACCACGCCTGGGGCTGGGAACCTGTGACCATCGCAGATATTAAAGCCTACAAACCCCAGAGTAAAAGCATCGGGTCGGGCCAGACGTTACCCCGCCCCTACAGCTACGAAGAGGCGAGACTGGTGGTGCGGGAGATGACCGATCTTTTAGTCCTTGATTTGGTTGATAAGGGCCTGGTCACGGATCAAGTAGTACTTACGGTCAATTACGATCGGGAGAGCCTGCTAGATCCAGAACTGAGAAAAAACTACCATGGCCCCATCACAACCGATGCCTACGGCAGGACAATACCCAAGCACGCCCACGGCAGCGCCAAGCTGCCCATGGCAACATCCTCCAGCAAACTAATCACCGATGCCATGGTTGGCCTCTATGAACGCATTACAAACGAGAATCTTTTGGTGCGCAAGATCAATGTCACTGCCAACAATGTGCAGAGTGAGAGTGACTTGGGTGAAAGTAATAATTGGGAACAGCTCAGTTTGTTTGCAGATGAAGGACAGGTTGCGGAAGCAAGGGAAGACGTTCTAGAGAAGGAAAGGCAGGCCCAGGAGGCGTTGCTTAAAATCCAAAAGAAGTACGGAAAGAACGCCATCCTCAAAGGCATGAACCTGTTGAAAGGGGCAACTACCAAGGATCAGAACAAACGGATTGGGGGGCATAAGGCATGAATAACGATTACAAACATTACGAGGACATTATTCACCTACCCCGCCACCGTTCCAAGACAAGGCCCCCCATGTCCCGCCTTGATCGGGCTGCCCAGTTTTCGCCCTTTGCTGCTCTAGCAGGCCACTCCGAGCTGATGGAAGAGACGGCCAGAGTTACGGAAGATAAGGCGATCCTCACAGAAGATGAAAAAGCCCGGCTTAACGCCAGGCTGCTCTTGCTCGCTGAAAACCTTAAGGAGGGATGGACTGTGTCCATCACCTATTTCCTCCCCGATGACCACAAGCCAGGGGGAATCTACGTAACTGAAACGGGAAAAGTAAAGAAGTTCGATGCCTACAAAAACTGCTTAACACTGGAAAGCGGTGTTGTAGTTCCCATTAACGACATCTACGCCATTGAAGGGGCGCCGTTCTAAAAAAAGACCATACTCATCAGCGAGGACAGGACATTTGACACCCCATGCATAATCCAGCTGGGCAAAATAGAACCGTCCGCCTTCTTCTCGTTGATATACCCCATGAACCAAGCGCTAATACCTGTGAACAGGGTGATCAGGAGCGCCCAGAACCAGCCCACTGAAGTAAAGAACCCTAAGCCGTGGATGGCGCCAAAGATAACGCTCTGGACCATGTTGCCCGCCCCAAAACCGAAACGGACTGCCAGGCGCTTTAAGAGAAAACCGCGAAAGAGAATCTCCTCAGACAGGCCTGTCTGCAGAAAGGCAAACACCAAGGCACCCGGCAGCGCACCTAGACCCAGGCCTGCGAATTGGGATGTGGCGCTGGGAACACCGCGCAGTACTCGAAAAATCAGGATAGGTAGAGGCGCAGACAGCACCATTACCGCCACGGACCACCGCACGCAGTCCCTGACCTTGTCCCTCGGGACCCCCTTTAGGCCAAGCCATTGGAAAAAGCCTACCTTCTGCCTGTGAAAGATAAGCCACCAGGCCAAGGGAAGCAAGGCAAAGACGATAACCTGAACCCCAGCACTGGCCAGATTACTCACAAAAAGAGCCATGACGCCACCTTCCCCTTTCCATGCTAGGGGTCAATCCCAAGCAGTTCGCTGTAATCCATCTCCATCAGCTTCTCCGCCTCAGAGGGCTCCACCGGATGGGAGAAGAGATAACCTTGGAGGAAATCACAACCTACTTCAATTAAGAGGCGTGCCTCTTCCTCCGTCTCCACACCTTCACCCACAACGTCCATATCCAAGCCGTGGGCAATGGCGATCAAACCTTCCATAACCGCAATGTTTTCCCCCAGCTTCTGGGTCATATGCCGTTCTAGCTTGATGCGGTCAACGGGCATTCTGGTTATGTAGTTGATGGAAGAATAACCGGTGCCGAAGTCGTCCAGGGCGATTCTCACACCTAGGTTCCTGATGCGGTTGATTATCTCCAAAGCTTCCTCAGGATTGCCGATGAGCACCGTCTCAGTAATCTCCATTTCCAACAACGTGGGCTCCAGATCGTAGCGAGTCAACTGTCTCTCAAGGAAATCAACCAAACCGTCATCATAAAACTGTTTCGTTGAGAGGTTGATGGATACGGGTCTGACCGGCTTGCCTGCCCTGCGCCATTTTACAATCTGACTGATAGCTTCTTCGATCACCCAGCGCCCAATGGGCAGAATGAGATTGGATTCTTCTGCAATGGAGATAAAGACTTCAGGGGAGACCCCTTCATTACCCCGAATACGAATTAACGCCTCCAGGTAAGCGATTTCGCCCGTGGCAACACTGACAACGGGTTGATAGACCAGCTTGAAATTGCCCGCCTGCTGCGCCTCAACCAGCATCTGCTCTAGCTGCACGCGCTGACTGAAGGTGTCGGCCATATCCTCCTGGAAGAATAGGAAACGATTCTTACCTTTGTTTTTGGCGTTGTGCAGGGCTATATCTACTTTGATCAGGAGCTCATCAACGCTTTCCCCATCCTGGGGATAGAGAGCGACCCCTATACTGGCAGTTACATGGGTCCGCTTGCCATTAATCACCCTTATCCCATACATACTGGACCTAAGGGCGTGGATGGTGCGGATCACCTCTTCTTCTTCATTTACGCCGGCCAGGTGAACCAGGAACTTATCAGCACCGAAGTGGTAGGCCTTCACTTCCTGGCGAGGGTTGACCCTAAGCACGCCGGCCACAAACTGGAGCACTTGGTCACCGAAGACATGCCCCTGCGTATCGTTGATCACCTTGAAGTTGTCAATATCAAGGAGCAGGATTGCACCTGCACCGCCTGCATTCAGCGTCTTCTCCACGTCTTCCTCGAACTTCCTACGGTTGAGAAGTCCGGTCAAGGAATCGTAATCGGCTAAGTATTGGATATGGGCTTCATGCTGCTTGATCTCATCATACTGTTTCTGCAGCTGCCGTTCGTGGGCCACAAGCTGAGCATACGTCGCTTCCAGCTCTTCCTGCTGATGCATAACATTTTCAAACTGCTCCTGCGTTTTCGCCAGCGTCTGGTTAATGGTTGCCCGCAGCGCCGGAAAGGCATGATGGGACAGGATAGGCAGACGGTAGGCGAAATCGTCAACTGGTATGGACATAATATCCCTATCCAAATCGCGGATGGGCTGAACTATGTATCGCCTTTGGAAAACAAAAAGTAAGTAAAAGATGAATACCGAGGATAGGAAAACGGTGGCCACCATCTGTACATTCATGGCCTGCCGATTCATCACTTCTTCGTAAGGCACAAAAGCGCCAATCATTAGCTGTAGATTCTCGAGCGATTCCCAGCGCAGGTAACCTTCTTTACCCTGCCAAGCAATACTCCGCAGTCCCTGCGGCTCTAAGAAGAAGTCGCAGTCCGCAACTGTGCAGAGATTGTAAGGTTCACTACTCAACTCCTGGCCGGACTGGACTATAATCTCCCCTGATTGGGTGAAGAAGAACGAGGCACCGCTTTCCGAAACCTTCTCCCTATCTAAGAGGGAGACGATGGTCTCCAACGATGTGTCTAAGCCAATCACACCCAAGAGCTCACCGTTCTCGTAAATGGGCTGGGCCATGGTCATGACCAACCGGTCATCCACCAAATCTACGTAGGGAGCGGTAAAGATCACTCCGCCTTCAGCCACAGCGGCGTTGTACCAGGGCCGGGTACGCACATCCACCCCGGGCGGCGGCTGCTTCCCGTTTACATAAAGTGAAACGCCGTCGGGAGTACCCAAATAAAGGGCTATCAGGGTTTCGTTCTTAGCCACCAACTGCCTAAAAAAGGTTAAAATCTGGTCATGATCGTCCACATCTAAGCGGACAGCGATTTCACCAGCATCGAGCACCTTTTCCACATCTTGGAGTTCGGTGCGGATCTGGGTTACAATGTTGTCCAGCTTTAGCTCTATAGTGCGCTCCACTTCACGGATAAAGACATTTTCATGATGCCGATGGGTGATAAACGTGGTCAGCGCCATGATTAGGGCAAAAGTTATACCTAACCCGTAAATTCGATGGATAAACCTACTCATGGTACCACCCCGCCGTTCCCCAACCGAGCTGTGGATGCTTTTACTAATTTAGTGCGAATAACTATATCTCTTGTCGGCATTTATTCCTTCTTCTCCATCTGTATTTGGATTCTTGCTCTCTTACACCGTGTCCCTCTCCAGACGTTCAAGCCTTGTCACTATCCTCCGCACTTCCATCTGGAGCCGTTCCACATCGCGCAGGCTTCCCTTGATCTTGCTCTGTACAAACCAGTCAGAAATGATGTTATCGAATGCAATATCGATAAACGCTTCAAATTCTGAAACTCGCAGAGCGGGATCAAGTTCCACATTCACATCGCCCAACTTCTTCTGTAATTGATGTAGGTTATCCTGCACCGCTCGTAAGAGGGACTCTGCCTTGCTCACCTTGCTGTGCTTTATCAGACTGCTGAGCATCTTACCCCCCAACATATCGTAAATACCCCAGTTGCGCGCGCTTTTCAGCTCGCGTCCAGCCTGGTCCAACAGGTCCAACGTCCTTTGGGCGACCTTTTTCGCTTCCGTAATTTTCTGTCGGTTCACAAGCTTCCTCTCCTGCTAAAAAAGAACTAAGTCGTAGCCTTGGGCCGTGAACACCTCTAAATCGGAATGTCCGGACAAGGCTGCATCAATGGGCAGACCCTGTTTTTCCACTTCTTCCAACGTACCCATTTGAGCTGCACACGCCTTACAGACCGATTTAACCAGCCCAGCGGCCTTGATCTTCTCCCACAACTCGGCCTTGGGTGAGGCGCCAATATCGGCAAGCCTAGCCGTGGAAGCCCCCTCCACAATTAAAGCCGTTTCATAGCCCCGCTCATGGTAATTCCACACATTGAGCAGAGCGTGGACAAAACAGGGCATTTCACCTTTAAAGCTCACAATCGCGATCTTTTTCATTCTACTGCCCCCTGTCTTATGTGTTACTTAATTCTATTCTTTACCAGTGGGATCTTTCCTGCCGCTCAAGTGCACCCCTTTCGCCTAATCTGCCATTCTTTTGCACCCATTGAGGGGGTATTGGGAAAAGATTACAGAAATAAATGGGCAAAAGCATAAACTTTTCCCGATCCCGAAGGATATATAAAGTGAAAGGGCATAAGGGAGGGGATGGAAATGGACCTGACAGAACAACAGTTAATTCAATTGGCCAAGCAGGGAGCCCAAGATGCTATGGAAGCAATCTTCCGTCGACATGTGGAAAGCGCTGTGCGGCTAGCCTATCTCATCACCCGCGACTGGGCTACTGCGGAAGATGCGGTGCAGGAAGCTTTCCTCAGGGCTTTCGGCGCACTCCATACCTTTCAAGACGACAGGCCCTTTCAGCCCTGGTTTACCCGGATTGTGGTGAATCAGGCCAAACGAACCAAAAGCCGGTTTCAGACAGGTGATGTACCCTATGAGGTGGAGGTGGAAAATCCCCACCGCCTGTTCGCCCCAGAGGAACATCTGGCGGAAAAGGAGAAACTCAACGCACTCTTTGCGGCCATTAATGAACTGGACGACAATCACCGCCTCCCCCTCCTGCTGAAGTACGTTAGTGGGCTGAGCGAGGCGGAAACGGCGGAAGTACTAGGTGTACCCGTCACAACTGTAAAATCCCGGCTTTACACGGCCAGGCAGCGGCTGAAGAAACATATGGCCCAATTGGAAGGGAGGGACTGACATGGCCTTAGACAGGGAAATCAAACAGGCTTTAGAGGAAAACAGCCAATGGACCGGCTCAGCCGATCAGATGTGGGATAACATTGCAGCCAAATTGAAGCGGCCGCCCAAACCCTGGTGGCAGCGGACTCCCCTCTGGCTCGGAACAGCTGCAGCGGCGGCAGTAATCGCCGTAGTGCTGCGCACCAGCCTGCCTCCGCCTGAACAACCCCAGCCCATGCTGGAATCGGCGCCCCGCCTACAGACTTTCTCCGCAATCATGCTGGATGAAGAAGTCAGGCTCAAAGCCGGAGGGCAGCTGGAGATACCTCTTGACATCTACCTGCACGCCGATCAGTCCAAAATGGTGCGGCAGCCGCGCCTAACAATTTGGGAGCTGAACGATGGGCAGGAAGAACTGGTGGAAGAGCGGTTGCTGGCAGAAGAAGATCTGTTCCCAACGAGAGTACTGTTTGTAAGTGCCCCTAACCGAGCCGGTACCTACCGCCTCACGGTTGAAGGGCAGATTACGAGGGATGGTCAGATTTACGCCCTATACGGCAGCAGTGAAGTAACGATAGAAGAATAGGAAAGGAAGATTATCATGCTAAAAAAACTCAGGAACATGGTTTTCCCGATTGTCTTAATTCTAACTCTAGCACTTGGAGGAACGGGTGCCCTTGCCGCCCAAATTCCCGAAAACGTGGGCAAACTGACCGTTTCCGGTAATGCGGTCATCAGCGCTGATCCGGATACGGCCCACATCACCCTCGGAGTAGAGACCTCCAGCACTTCTGCAGACGTTGCAGCTGCCGAAAACGCCCAGCGTATGGCAGCAGTGATGGAAGCGTTACGGGCCTTGGGGCTGACCGAAAAAGAGATCAGCACTAGCGGCTACAACATCTACAGCTACAGCCAAGTGGTCAACAGAAACACCCCGTCGGAAGAGACGATCACTACCTATCAGGTGCAGAATCGGATCAACATTACAACCAAAAACCTAGACCAAGTGGGTAGAATCATCGATGCGGCAGTGAAAGCCGGAGCCAACCAAGTACAAGGCATCCGCTTTGATCTAGCCGACAAACAAGAACTTCAGCTGCAGGCCCTGCAGAGCGCCATCAAACAGGCGAAAATGAAGGCGGAGGCAATGGCCGCCAGCGCAGGTGTCGAACTCCAGGGCATTGTCTCCATCAACGAAGACTACGGCACCTATGTCCCGCTGCAAGATGCTATGGTAATGCGAGCCGCATCCTATGCTAACCAAGCCGAGACCAGCATCACTCCAGGCGAGATTGAAGTGACTGCTAGAGTAACAATGGTATTCTGGTTCTAAACAGCTAAACAAAGACCCAACACAAAAACCGGGGAAAATTCCCCGGTTTTCCTTATTTCAAGTATTCTAATGCCAGCTCCAAACCGTAGCTATCCAGTTCTTCTACCCTACCCTCGTCCACATACTTGGCGATGTTGGGCTCTATTGGCAGCTTGGCTAAAACAGGCAGGCCGTGTTCCAAAGCGATTTGGTCGATATGGCTCTCCCCGAAGATGCGATGGGTGCCTCCGCAGTCCGGGCAGATGAAGTAAGACATATTCTCCACCAGACCGAGCAGGGGGATTTTCATCATCTCTGCCATCTTTACAGCTTTGGCCACAATCATGGACACCAATTCCTGGGGTGAAGTTACAACCACGATGCCGTCCACCGGAATGGATTGGAAGACGGTTAAGGGTACATCGCCCGTCCCCGGCGGCATATCAATGAACATGTAATCAATGTCTTCCCAAATCACGTCTGTCCAGAACTGTTTCACCGCCCCACCGATTAGTGGCCCCCGCCACACCACCGGATCGGTCGTGTCCTCCAGCAGCAGATTGATGGACATGATGGAGATTCCACTCTTGCTCAAAGCCGGGTAGACTCCTTCGGCCTGAGCCTGCGCCATGCCGGTAATACCAAAGCTTTTTGGAATGGATGGGCCGGTAATATCCCCGTCTAGAACCCCCACCTTGTAACCCTGCCGATTGGCGGCGACGGCCAAGAGGGAAGTGACAAGGGATTTACCTACACCTCCCTTGCCGCTGATAACTCCAATCACTCTTTTGACCCTACTCAGTTCGTGCAGTTCCGCCCGGAACTCCTGCTTCATGTATACCTCGCCTCTTTCAACTATACTAAGTCTTAAACTAAGTATTTCTCTCCAAACACAAAAGCTCCTTCAGAGCTGGATCAAAAAACCCCTACCCGCTCCAGCGGACAGGGGTCAGACAAGACTAATTGGCTTGCTGGGCTAAGGCCAGCCTGACCAGTGCCCCGTCAGGTTCTGGGACATCACTGCGCTCAAGCTGGTTCAGATAGAGAAAATGCTCGATGAAGTCCTCCATCAGCTGTTTTTCTTCTTGATCTGCCTTAAGAGCTGCAATGTCCATCAAAATCTGGGCCATCCAGATGTTGTCGAAGTAGCGGTGTCTACCGCTGTTCCAGGTGATGTTAGTCGGATAGCGCTTGTTCTGATAGTATTTCCAGAAGCGGAGCTTTTCCGATTCTTCCGGGCTTAACCTCAACCTGAACCTAGAATGGGCGGGGATGAATCCATCTTCACACAGTTTACCGATGAAGTTTTCCTCCACCATAAACACTCCCACGATCCTTCTTTCTTCCTCAGGTTGATCAGGTTCCCGGGCAGTCAAGAGTACCCCACTGTTTTGGTGTAGGCGCACCAGACGGTTCGGCCTACCCTCATCTTCGCCACTCTGACGCAGGCTGGTAAAGATCCGCCATTCGTCAAAGACCTTTTCTGCTTCTTCATCGTCGATCCAGAACACAACCTGGGAAGTGGGAGTAAGCCTGTGGTGCTTCATTAAGCGCTCGCGCTCCAAGAGGCGCTGCTGCTTTTCAAACTCCTCGANNTTTCTTTAGCGTTTCCATCTCAGCAGCGACCTTCTCATCCTGAAGAAACAGATGCTCTCCGAGGGCATCGGGAAAGACGAACTTCTTCTTCCCATCGGGGAAATCCACTTCTATATATGAATCGGTAAGCTCAACGACGCTGCCCTCACCAAACACCTCGTGTTTGACCGGCTGATTAAGTAATTCCACTGCAAGCTCCTCCGTTTTCACTAGTCTCTCAAATAAAAAGCCACATCAGCGTCCCTCGCAGGATGCGGCTGAATTTAATTATAACACAATCGGAGGAAGAACGCAAATAAAGTATTGACAACACTATGGGTTCGGGTTAGAATATATGTTTTATACACAACTCCATTACCCCGAATGAGCACCTGTTTTCCCCTACACCACCAACAAAATCCCAGCCCAGAGACAAGAAAAACCCCACACCATGAGTGTGGGGCAAATTGATACGGCCATGTTACGTCTTATTCGCCAGTGGGCTCCTCGATCTTCTTGACTTCAATTTCTACGCTGGAGAGGAAGAGCCCTGTCCTAAACGAAAGCGTATAATCATAATCGTCGTCATCCTCCAGCTTAGAAACATCGAGTTCTTTCTTTCCTGTCTTCCACTCAACCTTGTCAGCCTCGATGTCATCCTCATAGGTGAACTCTAATACAACTTCGGAAAGCCTGTATGCCTCGAATTCAAGTTTCTCCAAGGGTTCGTCGGCTGTGCCAAGTCGAACCTGGTCTAAGACACCACCGTCATCCTTGATCGTTACATCAACTTTGCCCAACAGCTTACAACCCGACAGCATTACAGCCA
>MTKW01002684.1_pt1 | contig 40393 bp, 36 predicted proteins | sample 1042761 | NCBI WGS metagenome assembly MTKW01 (sample SAMN06205366, study PRJNA360243) | anaerobic digester metagenome | biome: Wastewater treatment plant; feature: Anaerobic digester sludge; material: sludge; isolation source: anaerobic digester fed with sludge from wastewater treatment plant ... | reverse complement strand
CTCCTGAGCCCAGTGGCGAAAATTAGGCAGGGCATCGCTGGTCACATAAAAAGGCCAGCCGCCGACGAAAAAGATCACATCGACGTCGGGATTCATCTTTAGGTAGTCTTCCAGGAGTATGATGGACTTTTCTACGGTATCTTCATTTTCTAAAATGCTCACGATATTGAGCCGCACATCGTCAGCGGTTGCATCAAGAAAGCCGCGAATGCGCTCTTCTAAGTTAAGCGCCTCCCGATAGCCGGTCATAATCATCGTATCCAGCACCTGGTCTTCCAGGCCTTTTTCTTTGATAACGCTGACCAGTGCAGTGCCAATCTCAACACCGGCTTTGTAGTTGTTGATGCCGATGTGGAACAGCCGGCCGCTGCCGGGGCTGTCCGCATCAAAGGTCGCCACAGGGATGCCGTTTGCCATAGCTTTCTGGAACACCCTGTGGATTGCCTCCTCGTCGTTAACGCTGGCTACAATGCCATCCACGCCGCGGCGAATAAGATTCTCGATCATCTCAACCTGGAGATCGCTGTCAAAATCAAAGGGCGCGACCCATTCCAGTGTTACCCCAAGTTCATAAGCCTTCTTCTGGGCTGCTTCAAATGCGTCGAGGAAAATGGGGTTGCCTAGAGAACGCGGCAAAAAGGCGATGGTCAAATCGTCTTCAAAATAACCATCTGCTGCCGCCGGCAGTATGCTGAGCAGCGCTGCCAGCCCAATAATTAGGAGTGAGATAACAGACCTAAGCCTAGACATGGATCCATCTCCGTTCTTACTTGCACATTCGCCAAAAAGCATGTATTCTCCTGCGTTTTAGCTCAATTACCAATTAATCCGCCCTGGGGCGCAAAAAAATAGCGCTAGTGCTCCAGGTGAGCGCTAACGCTATTTTACGGCATTAACTAACCTAGCCAGGAAAGCGAGGTCTTTAGACCTCCAAAATGCACCGGTTTAGGATCGTCTCCAGCAGTTCCTGGCGTCCAGATCCTAAAGAAATCCGGTCATGCTCCAACGCATAGGCGCTTAACTCCTCAAAGCCGACTTTCCCTTGGACGATCTGTTCGCCAATTCCGGTTCGGTAACTGTTGTAGCGCTCCGCCACAAACTCCTCAAGGGCGCCTGTTTCCAGCAGGCGTTCAGCCGCCAGAAGACCGTGGGCAAAGGCATCCATCCCTGCAATGTGGCCGTAGAAGAGGTCGATTGGTTCAAAGGAGCCTCTGCGCACTTTGGCATCAAAGTTCAGCCCCCCTGGTGCCAGGCCGCCATTAAGCAGGATTTCATACATAGCCAGAGTGGTGGCATACACATTGGTTGGGAACTGGTCTGTATCCCAGCCTAGGAGCTCATCGCCCTGGTTAGCGTCGACACTTCCCAACACCCCGTTCACTCTGGCCAAGCGCAGTTCGTGCTGGAAGGTATGGCCAGCCAGAGTGGCATGATTGGCCTCGATGTTGACTTTGAAGTGTTTCTCCAGGCCATAGGTGTGCAGAAAGCCCAGGACAGCAGCTACATCAAAGTCATATTGATGCTTGGTAGGCTCCATAGGTTTTGGTTCAATNNAAATTGTCCAGTTCCAATTTGAGATCGGTATTAAGGAGTGTCTCGTAGCCTTCCCGGCCTCCCCAAAAAACGTAGTTTTCGCCGCCTAAGTCCTTGGTGATTTCCAGGCACTTCTTGACCCTGGCGGCTGCATAGGCAAAGACATCAGCATTCGGGGATGTGGCTGCCCCATGCATAAACCTAGGATGGCTGAACAGATTGCAGGTTCCCCACAACAGCCTCTTGCCGGTCTTCTCCATAAGCTCTTTAAGCAAAGCTGCTATTTCATCAAGGTTCCTAAAGGTCTCTTTTAAGCTTGAACCTTCTGGAGCAACGTCTACATCGTGGAAGCAGAAAAAGGGAATCTGCATTTTTTCCATAAACTCAAAGGCCGCATAGGCCCTGGCTTGGGCAATCTCCATGGGGTCGGCAAGATGATCCCAGGGCCTTTTGGCCGAATCAGAACCGAACATGTCCCTGCCCCCAGCCACAAATGTGTGCCAATAGGCCACCGAAAAACGGAGATGCTCTTCCATCGTTTTATCGCCCACCATCCGCTTAGGATCGTAATAGCGAAAAGCCAGCGGGTTATCAGTTGCCTTGCCTTCAAAGCGAACCTGTTCTACTTCTGGAAAATACTCAGTCACAGATAAAACCTCCTCATCTCCATGATTTGTCTATAATTCCACTGACTGCTGTTCCGCTGCATCTCGCTTGCCGAAACGCGGAATGTTGAAGGGCAGTTTGTTCTTGCTGATGGCATCGGCAGCTACAGCAACAAGGAGGACCAAACCTTTGACAACCTGCTGCACGTTGGAGCTGATACCCATAATGGACATGCCGTTATTCAAAACACCCATGAACAATGCACCGATTAGGGTGCCGCCCACTGTGCCCACACCGCCGTAGGCGCTGGCACCGCCGAGGAAGCAGGCACCGATAGCATCCAACTCAAAGGATTGACCTGCTTGGGGCGAGGCCGAATTCAGCCTGGCGGCAAAGACAATGCCCGCCACGGCTGCCAGAAAAGCCATGTTCACATAGGCCAGGAAGAGCAGGCGCTTTGTCTTTACACCTGAGAGCCTCGCTGCTTTTTCGTTGCCTCCTAAAGCATAAAGATGCCGCCCCATGACTGTATGGCTTGTGAAATAACTGTAGGCCAACAGGACTATCCCGACAATAATCAAGACCATCGGAATCCCGCGGTACGAAGCCAGGATATAAAAGAGCCAGACAACGGCGGGAGAAATGACTGCCATCTTAACAATCAAAGCCCAGATGCTCTCCACCGCATAACCCTTGTTCTTACGTCCAAGATAACCCATGACCTGGGTCACGCAGAAAATGATCGCGATTAAGACTCCCACCAACAGGGATGTGGTGTTTCGTACGCCAAAAAGCTGGAGTGCCGGAAATAGGTCAGGCACGTAGCCCGTGGAGTAAGCGAGATAGGCAGGGGGGAAAGGCGCTAGAGTCAGCCCGCTTAACACAATCAGCGTCAGACCGCGAAAGACCAGCATGCCGGAAAGGGTTACGATAAAGGCGGGAATCCGTACATAGGCTATCCAAAAGCCCTGCCACACGCCAATCAAAAGTCCGATGCCCAGGCAAATAAGAATCGAAAGGTGCGGATTCCAGCCCCAGGTGATGATAAAGGTTCCTGCACAGGCCCCGACTAGGGCGACGACAGATCCTACTGAGAGGTCGATATTGCCGCCTGTCAGAATGCAGAGCAGCATACCAACGGCCAGGATCACTACATAGGCGTTTTGGAAAATCAGATTTGATACGTTCATGGGCTTGAGCAAGACACCTTTGGTCAGCACTTGAAAAGCAATGACAAGTGCTACCAAGGCTACAAGCATCATGTATTGCTTCAAGTTGTTCCGAAATGTCGTTCGCATACTGTTCATGCCCCGATCTCTCCTTTACTGTCCTGCATGATGCAATTCATGACGATCTCCTGCGTTGCCTCACCGGCCAGAAACTCACCAATAATCCTTCCTTGATTCATCACATAGATACGATCGCACATGCCAAGAATCTCTGTCAGCTCCGAAGAAATAAAGATGGCGGCCTTGCCTGCTTCCACAAGCTCATTGATAATCTGGTAGATTTCGTACTTAGCCCCAACATCCACACCGCGGGTCGGTTCATCAAGGAGCAGTACATCCGGCTGGGAAAAGATCCATCTGCCCAGCAGCACTTTTTGCTGGTTGCCGCCGGATAGATTCTCCACAAGTTGATCCACAGTCGGGGTCTTAATATCCAGGGACTCTCGATAATGCTCTGCAGTCTTTCTCTCCAGATCCTTGTCGATGCGTCCCCTCCGTGCTACAAAGTCCATTCTGGGCAGGGTAATGTTGTGCACAATACTGTTGCTCAATATCAGGCCGCTTCCCTTGCGATCTTCAGTAACATAGGCTATATTCGCCTTAATCGCATCAGGCACCGAGTTCAGTTCAAGGGGCTTTCCGTCCTTATAAACCGTGCCTGAGGCTTTCGTACCGTAGGCCTGACCGAAAATGGACAAAGCCAGTTCGCTGCGGCCCGCCCCGATTAAGCCATAAATACCAACAACTTCTCCTTTATGGACCTTCAGCGAAACATTGTCCACCACTTTGCGGTCTGTGAACAGCTCATGGTAGACAGTAAAGTTCCTGACCTCAAGGGCGATTTCGTCCTTAATTACCCTGGAACGGCTTGGGAAACGTTCTGTCATTTCTCGGCCCACCATACCTTTGACAATGCGTGCCTCCGGAATCTCAGCGGACTGATTATCCAGAGTTTCGACAGTGGCGCCGTCACGCAAAATCGTGATCCGATCAGCGCAATAGGAGATTTCGTTTAATTTATGAGAGATAATAATTGAGGTAATCCCCTGCTCCTTCTTGAGCCGAAGCAGCAGATCCAGCACATTCTTTGAGTCACTCTCGTTAAGGCTCGATGTCGGTTCGTCCAGGATCAAAAGGCGCACACTCTTAGCCAGAGCTTTGGCAATTTCAATCAGCTGCTGTTTCCCTACACTGATGTCCTTTACTAGCGTGTGGGGGTCCTCCTTCAGACCTACAATCTGCATATACTCTTCAGCCTTTTGGTGGGTCTTATGCCAGTCAATACGCCCCCTCCTGTGCTGTTCATTGCCAAGAAACATGTTCTCGCCAATAGACAGATAGGGAACCAGAGCCAGCTCTTGGTGGATAATCACTATGCCCAGGCGCTCCGAGTCCTTAATTCCTTGGTGACGACAGAGTTGACCATCAAAGAAGACATCCCCGGAATAGGTGCCGTAAGGATGCACACCGCTTAAGACATTCATCAGCGTGGTCTTGCCCGCGCCGTTTTCCCCGACAATGGCATGGATTTCCCCTTCATTGACGGTGATGTTTACATTGTCCAAAGCTTTCACGCCAGGAAACTCTTTAGTGATGGAACGCATCTCCAACAGTTTCTTCGCCACACGTCTCATCCTCCTACTTCTGAAGGGCGGATGGGACAAGTCCCATCCGCCAGCTCAACCGCTGCACTCTACAGGCCCAGCTGTTCAGGAGTATAGTAGCCGCTTTCAATCAACAGCTCATAGTAGTTGTTCACATCAGCAAAGACTGGTGCGCTTAGGTAGGTCGGTACTATCTTTACGCCGTTATGGTAGGTCTCCATGTCATTAATCGGCGGCTCTTCGCCTTTGACGATGGCCTCGACCATGGCCACAACGTTGCTCGCCAGGGTCCGGGTATCTTTGAAGATGGACATGGATTGACGGCCGGCCAGGATGTTTTTCATGTTGGCAATGTCACAGTCTTGGCCAGTAATAACCGGGAACTCTTCGAAACCGGCATTTACCAGGGAGTTGGTCACACCAAGAGCTGTGGAGTCGTTGGAGCAGAGTACTGCATCGAGCCTTGTTCCATCGGAATAGTGGGCTGCAATCAAGTTGTCCATGCGAGCCTGGGCCCTTTCGGAGGACCAAGCCATTGTTGCCACGGATTCAAAGGCAATCTGACCGGACGGTACAACCACAATGCCGCTGTCAAGGTAGGGCTGAATCGCATCTATGGCACCTTGATAGAAGAAGCGGGCATTGTTGTCATCAGCAGATCCGCCGACGATTTCAATGTTCACTGGGTCAGTGCGTGTGGCCAGCTCAAGTTTCTCTACGAGATACTGACCTTGAATGGTTCCAACCATATAGTTGTCAAAGGTTGCGTAATAGGAGACAGCATCTGTTTCCATAATCAAACGGTCATAGGCAATTACAGGAATGCCCTCGTCCTGGGCAACTGCCAATACAGTTCCCAGAGAAGCACCGTCGATGGAGGCAATAACGAGGATGTCAGCGCCGTTGAGAATCATGTTTTCGATCTGAGAAACCTGAAGCGCCACATCGTTGTTGGCATACTGAAGATCCACAACGTAGCCGGCAGCCTCGAACTGTTCTTTCATGTTACTGCCGTCTTGGTTCCAGCGCTGCAGACTCTGGGTCGGCATAGCTATCCCAACTCTGATGGCAGCGGCCGCCGTTGAGGGAAGCGCTAAGACAGCAATTAGCAAAACAACCAAGAGGATTCTCTTCATGTTTTAGTAAACCCCTTCCAAATATCAGATATTTGTCATCGGTACTTTACGCATTACGCAGCAAACATGAACTAACAAGCACAAGACAACAGAGACTCCCGATAAGCCGCACCAAATCAACTGATTTTGGCTACCTCCTCCTTTCCTCAATTCCCTCCCTAGTTCGCTCTGACAGAATCACTGTTCAACCTGCCGTCAGGCTGTTCTAACAGCGTATCCAGCAGCAGTGCAACACAGCCCAGAAGCGCAACATTATCTCCAAGCCCGGTAGCCGCCAAACAGACTTTTTCTGCCGGGATCTGCAGGCTGCGCTCTCTTACCACCCTCTTTGCCTCTTCAAAGAGGAGCTCAGATCGGGCTATGCGTCCGCCGATAATCACCAGATCAGGGTTAATCGCATTTACGATATTTGCGATACCGACCCCCAGATACCAGGCAGTTTCGCGAATGACCTCCATAGCGGCACGATCTCCCTGTGCTGCCCCGTTAATGACATCATCCACTGTCAACTTGCGATTCTCTGCAGCAGGTATTTTAAGGAGCAGTGATTCCCCCGCGGTGCTCAACGCCCGAAACGCCCGGTCAATGATGGCCTGTTCCACAACATACACTTCCCAGCATCCCTGACTGCCGCAGGAACACTTCGGCCCCCTGGGGTCAATGGACATATGGCCTAATTCACCGGCACTGCCGCTGACGCCAAGGTTCAGGCTCCGCTCATTCATGATTCCGCATCCCAGACCGCCTTTTACCGAGACATAGACCAAAAGCCGGGCATCCTTGCCTTTCCCGAACCATTTTTCCGCCATGGCTCCCAGCATGGCCTCGTTGGAGACTAAGACTGGCAGCTGCAGGTAGTCCTCCAGGTCATCTGCCAAGCTGACATCCCGCCACCTGAGGTTCGGGGCGAAGGCCACCACTCTGCGGTTTAAGTCCACCTGACCGGGTACCGCCACTCCAACTCCCAAGACATCTTCTTTTTGAATACCTTGCTGCCGCAAAAGGTCAGCGATGGCTCGACGGCAAAGGCTCAACACGAAGTGGTAGTCATATGTTCTGAATTCTTCCCGGTGTTGAACAATAATCTCACCTACCAGGGTAGTTATAGCCACAACAACCCAGCCCACGTCAATTTCCACTGCGACCAAGTAGTACCGCAAGGGGTTGACTTCCAGCCGAACTGGCGGGCGCCCTCGAGATGTGCTCTCTGACCCGACTTCCCGCACGAATTCCCTTTCCAGAAGTTCCCGGATAACTTCTGATACGGTGGCACGGCTCAATCCAGTAATTTCTGCCAGCTCGGAACGGGATACCTGGCCATGTTCCCGAATGGCACAGAATGCCTTGACGCAGTTTACCCGCCTAAGATATGCGCTGTCAAACCTTCCTGTCTTGGTCACGAATCAAACTCCCATCTCTGATTGCAGTTCTCGTCATTCTGCGAGTGAATTATTTTGAGTCTCGAATTAAACTTTTGACAAAAAGACCCATAATCCTCCTTAACTTTGAATTTTTTCCCATTTTTATCAAGTATATGTAAAAAAGGACTGCTCAGAGTCCTCTTTTTGTTGATTTAACTGTGATGCCAGATTGATGAAGCGCAGTTTTTTTGCTGCGCGAAAAAAGACAACCTCTCGATTTAGAAAGGATAAGCCAAGGCCGGACACAAAAAAAGCACCAATCATTACCTGACTGATGCCTCTGCCGACTATCTTCCAACCCTTGGGCACCATTCCAGTGCGTCAAGGTAAGCCTGGGCCACTTCGCAGGTGGGCAAGTTCAGTTTCTGGGAACTTGCCTCTACTGCTTCCCACTGTCCCTGTTCATAAGCGAGCATTAAACTGCCTAGTTCTTGAAACGGGCCTCGCTTGTAAACCAAAAGTTCAACAGTCTCTTCAGGGGCCCCCACTTCCTCCAGGATCTGCAGCAGCGGACGCTGCAAGAGCACATCCAGCAAGGAAAAGAGCCCGCATAAGAACAGCATCCCCTTAACATCCTTAAACCTTGTCTTAGCTGCAACCAGCTCCACAAAACGTCCCCGCACCAGGGAGGTGATGACGGGGGCTTCCAGATCTGTATCACACATGCGCTGCAGAGCAATCAGGGACACCCACTTTCTAATCTCACGCTGTCCGAGGAAAACCAGGGCATCTTTTACAGTCTTTGCTGGATGCCGCCTGGCAAAGGCAGCGGAGTTGACCAAGCGGAGAAGGTTGTAGGAAAGGGACACGTCCCGGGAGATGATCCGGGTCAAAAGATCCAAGTCCAGTTCATCTTTGTTGGCCTCGGCAATCAGTTCAAAGCAGGTGATATGCAAAGGAGCCAACGCTTTGGCGGTAACCATTTCCGGACGGCTGAAAAAGTAGCCTTGAAAGAGCGTAAAGCCGAGATCCGCTGCTTCCCTGAAGGCTTCATATGTCTCCACCTTTTCTGCCAGCAAGATGACGGAACGCCTTTCTAAGCGTTTTACTACTTCCCGAATTTCTGCTTTGTCGGTTACCAACAGATCAATCTTGACTATATCTGCAACGTCTAGAAACGGTTCACTGTCTTCGTTATAGACAAAGTCATCCAAGGCAATGGTATAGCCAGCTGCTTTCAGCTGGCGGCATTTTTCCAAGACCTCTTCACTTCCCCGTACACACTCCAGCACCTCCACAACCAATTGGTCGCTAGGGAATAAGGTTGCCACTTCCTGCTCCAAGAGGGCTGCCGAGAAGTTGATAAAGGCGGGCTTGCCTGCAGTCAGAGCATCGAGGCCTAGGTTGTGAAATGTATCAATGATCACTTTAGAAGTAGCTTCATCATGATCCGTGCCCGTGTACACATTAAGAAACCCGCTGCGGTAGAAGATCTCGTAAGCGAGCACCTTTTGCTTTTTGTCCAAAATGGGCTGCCGGGCCAGGAAGATGTTCACGATTGCACCATGCCTTTGCTATTTGCACCATGTTCCAATAATGTTAACTATTCGCTATCAATCCGTTCTCTCCTGCCATTTTGAGGAAAAAGCGGCTGTTCAAGCCCTTAGCCCAAGCCCCTACGCCGTTTTATTACTATTTGAGAATCCTATGATATCCTCGAGAAAACATGCGAGGTGGAGGGTTACCATGAGGACGAACATGGACAGGCTGCTGTTCCTTTTTGTACTGGCCGTTGTTGTTATCAGCCCACCGGCAGTGTATGCCGAAGAGGATCAGCCGCTGGTGAACCTGTTTTTATTCGACACTGACATCCGCGATGCTTTGAGTGAGATTGCGCTGCAAACAGGCGTGAACATCATCCCGGACCAAACTGTAGGCGGCCTGATTACAGCCGACATCCAGGACGTGCCCTTGGAAAGGGCGTTGAGGCTAGTTCTGATCGGCGGAGGCTACACCTATCGAAAGTTCGACGACTTTTACTTTGTCGGCCTGCCTGATCCCCGCAGCCTGACTTTTAAGGAATTGGCGGAAACCGAGATTATTCACCTGAAAAACACAACCGTCGGTGAAGTCACCGCAGCCATGCCTTCTTTTTTGAGTTCCTACGTGCAGGGCGATCCTAACAGCAATACGCTTGCAATCACAGCACCTCCCAACGAACTCGCACGCATCAAGGCGTTGACAGAACAGGTGGACAAGCCGCAAAGACAAGTGGAAATCCAGGTGCTTATTACAGAGGTGTCTACAGAAGCTTCCAAGGAGCTGGGCTTTGACCTATGGGAATACTCCGCCCAGGCAGGCCAAAGCAAGAACGCAGACTGGAAAGGCACGCTTGGATTCGGCGGCAGCGTTTTTTCTTTAAACACCGATTTCTTCGGTCAGCTTCTGGCCAAGCTCAGACTGCTGGAAGCCCAAAGGGAAGCGGCGATACATGCTGATCCCAAGGTGGTTGTGGCCAGCGGCAAAGAGGCCGAGTTGTTTATCGGGAATCGCCAGATCATCCTGGTTCAAGGAGAAGAGACAACGGCAACCAGGGTAGAACGCCTCGAGGTGGGCGTAAGCTTACGGGTGCTCCCTACCGTCACTGGAAACGACGAAGTAGTCCTGGAGATTGCACCGGAAATCAGCCAGTTTGTGGACGAAAGCAAGTCCAATCTGGTTGTCAAGGAATCCGCGCTATCCACGACCATTCGGCTGGCCAGCGGGCAAACGGCACTCTTGGCCGGAATGACAGTCACTGAGACANNAGAGACAGCGATCGGGAACTGCTGATTTTTGTAACTCCGGTTATCCAATAAACCCTTTGTGAAGACCTGGAGGTTGATGACATGAGGACAGACTTTCGGACATGCCTGTTCGCAGCCATGCTTGTCTTGCTGCTCGCTGCGCCCTCTAGGCAGGTCTTTGGCGCGCAAAGCGGGGAGTGGAACTTGGAGATTGCCCGCCAGCTCCTGGCCGAGGGCTGGGAGACAGGTGACAGCAGCCGTCCAGTTATCCTGTATGGAGTGACCATCGTTGAACTGGACCACAAAATGTTCGATCTTTTCGCTCTTGCTTCCTCTGTGGAGGTTTCCAACGAGGAAAAGCTCAACTGGCAGGTAAGTTCAGAGCCTGCTCTTTTGGAACTCGCCGGTATGTATAAGGAATCCAAAGTAAAGGCCCAGGTGCAGCTGGGCAAGAATCACAGCACTGGGCTGCAGGAAACAACTGCCTGGTTCGGCACAACTTTGCATAAAACTGCAAGTGTCTCCTTCAGGCAGCGTGCTGTGGGCAGCCAGAATCAAGAAGCNNTCTAACCCAGCCGATAGCGGTTATCCGGGTTGGGGATCAACAGAGGAACGGTGCGCAACAGAGGTTTTTTGCCCTCTATCTCACTGGACATACTTCAGAACTCAGTGAAATGCCCAAGGCAGACCTAAGTAATTTCAATCGCCTTTTTCATGAGCTCACGGGTGACCCCTTCGAGCCGGCAGGCTTAACACACGAGCTTAGTGTCTGCGCTAGAGTTTATGAGGAAAGGTTTGGCTATGAGGCGCAGTATACCGTCGCCCTCCCAGAAGGGCTGGGCCTCGCTTTAAAGGCAACCGGCGATTTTTCCACCCTCCCCACGCTGATGCTGGGAGTGCGGGATGCTTTGCCGTGGAGTGATCGGGTCAGTGCGTATGCTGCGTTCCTCCCTGTTGTCTGGGATGGTGTGAAAAAGAAGCTCAAACTTGGGTTCAATTATGAACTAGGGATAGGCTTTCGCGTCAACAGCTGGGTTCTCGATCTAGCCTATGGGCAGACAGAAGAGGCCAGTTACTATGAAGCAAGCGTCGGATACGTTGCCAGCGAGAGGTTTGGCCTAAGTGCCGGCCTGGCACTGAGAAAGAGTAAACCCGAGGTATTTGCAGGTGCCGCCTGCCGGTTTTAGTCTACTGAACAAATAGTCTTTAATATTATGAATTTATAGGATGTGTAGATTATGCATCGATATCTTTAGTATTTTGTCGGCAGGGAACTTGACGATAAAAAGGGAATAATATCCAGCAATCAGGAGGTGGCATCTATGGGCAGTTCATCAGAATGCTCATTGAGCTTAAGGCTCTTAGGACCCTTTCACCTGTCGATTGCTGGTCAGGAAGTTCCCATCGAATCCTGGAAGTCAAGGAAAGCCCTATCCCTTTTAAAGTATCTGGCAACGCGCTATGGGGAAAAGGTCCCCGGCGATGTACTTATCGACTTCCTTTGGCCCGACAGTGAGTATGAAGCGGCTGTGCACACCCTTCACACCACCATGTACCTTCTTCGCAAGACGCTGAGAGATCACACACCCCGACACTTAGCCTGTCACAATTGGATCGAATTCAGCAATGGCCTGTATTGGCTGGATACCTCCCAGAAAGTATTTATCGATGTCAAAGCCTTTAGTGAGCTCTATCGTGAAAGTGAAGACTTAGAAAAAACAGATCCTATTTGCTCCCTCGAAATTGGCTTGGATGCGCTGCAACTGTATCGCGGCAGCTTCCTGCCGGAAGATCTTTATGCAGACTGGACTGAGACGATTAGGGAAAACTGCCGGGCTAAGTACGTGGAACTGGTGCTGCGTACGAGCAGACTGTTGATTGAATGCAGGGGCGATTACAAGGGCGCAGCTAGGATCATGCGGACCGCCCTGCAGCATGCCCCCTACCGTGAGGATCTGCACCAATCTTTAATGCGCTGCCTAATGGCCCTTGGCCGCATCCCTGAGGCGATTCTCCAATACAACATCTGTGCCAAGACGCTCCATGATGAGCTCGATCTAGAGCCCAGTGCCGAAACGAAGGCGCTGCTTGCAGAGATCAAGTCCAGCGCTGGCCGGAAAAACCTTCCATCCGATACTGACGATGTGTTTGTCTGGGATCCAAATGCGTTCAAGTCCCTGCTCCACCTGGAACAGCGCCGGCTGGAAAGGACAAAACGCAAAGTGGTCCTGTTGACAATTGCCCTGGACGAAGAACTGACAAGCCAGCATACAAGGGAGATATTCTCTGCCGTAACCCTTTCCTGCCGCAAGAGCGATGTAGTGACCCACTGGTCGAAACAACTGATTGTAATACTGCTTTCAGAAACAGAGGAAAAAGGACCAAACTCGCTGCAGCAGCGGATTACAGACAAGCTCGGCGAAGATCTGGCCTCCCGCTGCCGCTTCAGAACACGCGTCATTTCCAGAGACGACAGGATTGCAGAGAAACTGGAGGACGATGAATGGGCTGCTCCCGTGGCGACAACCTAAGAGAAACTTACCAAGAGGGGCTCCCGGAGCTCCTTTTTTGTAAGTTTCATGATTTTGTGCAGTTTTTTAGTTGTGTTTTGGAGCTCTTTGATTCCCTCATGGTACAGTAAAGCTGAGTAGGGGCTTGTCCAGCTCGCTAAGATAGGAGAACCCAAATGATTGAAAAGAATTTGTTCCGCAAACTGATCATCCTGGCATTAGTTGCCCTGCTGGGAGTATTGTGGGGTGCTGGGCCGGCTCGGGCCAACACGCACTTTCTGGCTGTACCCCTGGACCTCAGCTTAGAAGTGCATGAGCTGACCGACAGTGCATGGATCCTAAGTGAAATGATCAGCATCCAGAGGATCCATCACAGCCAAGACATGCTGAAACTTCGGTCGACGGACCTGCCCCACGAACTTTTGGGCTTTGTCTACTTGTCCGTTGACTCAGGCGAGCCCCAGCAAGTTGGTTCAGCCTGGATCGATGTATTGCGGAACAAAGAGACCTCCGCAGAAATTCGGATTCTGCTCAAACCGGAAATAGTTCTGAATCCGCCTGGCGACTACCGCTTCACGCTGGAGGACCCAGGCAACAGAATGGCCCATATATCAGTCAACATCAAGATTAAGGATTTTGCCCGCATTTTGCTGATTGATCCAGGTGTAGTGAGCATAGAAGCTGCTCATGGCCCGGATAGGTATTTCGCAGACAGCCAAGTTTTTCTAGAGGTCCTGTCCAACCACAGCAAATGGCGGGTGCTGCTTTCCACTGAGGGACTTTGTTTAGCTAATGACGAGAAAATTAAAGTTGAACCTCAGGATCTGCTTATTGCAGTAAACGATCCTGAGCAGGGATACAGACCTTTTACAGAGGGAATTGTCCTAAACGCTGCAGATTTCCCTGGCAGAACGGCGGCAATATACTTGGGAGCTGATACTGGCTGGAATCATATTGCCGGCAGTTACAGCGGCGTGATCACTGTCACCTTAGCACAGCCCTAAACCCAACGATCATAAGTTCCCACTAAGGGAATTATGATAAACATCCGGTTCCGGAACTCAAGGCTTCAAAGGACGCTTTGAAGCAACAAGCAGTTCAGCTCATTGGAGGCAATGACTCTTCACTCTTTAACTGGTCACCAATGGAGTGAGGGCGAGCTAGTGGTGAAACCGGCCAAGCAACAAGGTCAAAAACCAATGAGGAGGAAGAAAAATGAAGAAAGCATTAGTATTGGCGTTGATGTTAGTGTTGGCAGTGAGTGCTGGGGTTTTTGCGCAGCAAAGGGGTGAGCTTGAAGTTCTCGTGAAGGTGTTACCCTATGCCGAAGTAGAAGTGCCGAACCAATTGGAACTCACAGTTCTTGGAAAAGGTGATACAGTCGATGAAGATCTTGATGTAAACATCAAATCCAATTCTGCCGTAAAAGTTACTGTGAGCTCCCGCGGATTCTATGAACGGAATATCGGGCCAACAATCACTTATAAAGTGGGTTATGGCGACTATGCTTACGAATTTAAGCCTGGAAGTGATTCGTGGGATATTACTTTCAACGCAATTGGAAATAAGCCCTATACCGTAAACTTTGCGTTGGATTACAGCCCTGGCGACAATTGGCATACTGTTCCAGCCGGCACATACAGTGATATCATCACTTGGACTGTAGAAGCAATCGGGAATTAAGAATACTGTCTGGCGGGGGGCTGACTGCTCCCCGCACTATACAACGAGGTGATATGATGCAATCTAGCAACCAGACCAAGCCCATAGCTGCCTCTGCGATTGTGATTGCTTTGTTGATTCTTCTTAGTCTCCATGCTGATGCCGTAGGCGTCCGCCCCATGATCTTAGATCTGGATCTTAAGCCGGGCGAGACTGTGCCCTTTGAAATCATTCTCACACCTGGGCAGGGTGAAGAAGTAATTGACCTTTCCCTTTATCAGCCAGTTCAGCTTCTAACTGGTGCACTTGCCTACCAGCAGCCGGAACATGAAGCGTTTTCGGCGGTGGGCTGGGTTACACTAGATAAGGATCAAGTAAGCGTGTATCCCGGAGAAGAAACGAAAGTAACAGGTACAGTTCAGGTTCCATTTTCAGCAGGAGGCTCTCATACTGTAGTTATTATGGTGGAACCCCAGACTCCCACAGCACAGCAGGGCATCACCTTCCAAGTGCGTTACGCTGTGCGCCTGAACATTCGCGTCGAACGTCCGGGATTGAGACATGTGGCAGAAGTAGCCGAGTTCGGCCTGCAGCCAGGAGATGAAGGCCAACCAGTCGTACGGGTCGTGATCGACAATCCTTCAGCTTGGGACTACTTAGTTTTTGGCGAAGTAACCATTCGCGATCAAGNNCTGCCAGCCAGGGGGCTGGAGTAGAAGTTACTCGGCTTTACCCTGGCAGCAAAGTGGAGTTTCTGGGGGAAATCACCAAACGCCTATCGCCTGGAACATATTTCCTCAGAGCGTATTTCCGTTACGGAGACCAGGGTCAGCTCTTAAGAAATGAAGAAGTTGTAATTACTGAAGGGGAATACGTCTTCCCCTCGGCAGATGAAATCGGGGTCTTTTCCCTAAACCCGTCTGCCCTTAATGATGTTGCCAGAGCTGGCGAGAGAAAGAGTAAAGTCATCGAGGTTTCTAGCGAGATAGGCGAAACCGCACGTATTGAGATTGGAGTAGCTCCTATTAGTGATGGATATCCCTTCTCCTTGGAAGAGTGGATTCAGTTTCGCATGATGGGCGACTCCTTTGAATTGCCAGGACGCCGGACTACTCGTTTAGGCATAACTTTGGCAATACCCCGTGACATAGATGACGGCAGCTACCACGGTCTGGTTACAGTTCGTGCGTTTGCACTGGAAACAGATGAGCTGCTGAGCGAGGCATCCCTGCCCATATCCATGCTGATTGGCAGCAATCATCAGGCGTCGGTAGACGTCAGAAGTCTTCAAGGACTAATGGTCAGCGAAGACCGGGCCGAGTTTATTCTGGACATTTACAACACAGGGAGCATTCCCCTCCGTCCCCAGGCTTCCGTTGTTCTCACCGATGGACAAGGCCAGTTTGCCGGCCGAGGACTGCTTATCCTGCCTGAAGATGAAAACGAGATTCTTCCCCTGAAAGGTCAACACCTGGAAGGTGAAATCAATGACCTGCTGCCAGGATTCTACCTTGCCCAAGTCTCGATTCAGCATGACGGACAGGAGATTTATGAGTTTGAGCAGGAAATAGAGATAAAGTAGACCAGAGTGCACACCTATCAAGTGTTCAGCACGTGGTCTGGAGGGGAGCCTGTGTTTCCCAGTTTAATGGAAAAAAGTGGTTGATGTGATCCAAAATATGTCTTATACTATAGGTGCACACTTGAATAATAACTTATCGACAAAGGCAAATTCATCGAAAGGTGAAGACGCAAAGCCTCAGACCTAACCCGCAAGGCATGGTGGCTGGGCTGCCGAAGAGAACATAGGTGGACAAGCCTGTCATTCCCTTCGGAATCGACTAGGCTTGTTTTTTGCCTAGTCCTTCGGAAAAAAGTAAACCCGTCGAAAGTCGGGGGCACAAAATCACGGGCCTGTGAGCGAGATGCTTATGGTAGCCGGATTACCCAAGGAGGCAAACAGCATGACGAAAAAATATGTACTGAGCATAGCGGTAATACTGGTGATGTGCTTTGTCACCGGAGCAGACAGTTGCGCGGATGTTAGGGCAGCTGCTTCTGCCACGCTGAATATCAGCGTTAGTATTCCGCCCGTCCAGCAGCTGACGGTGATCGAACCGGCGGCTGTACAGTTCCATTATCCGTGGACTGGGGCCGACCAAGGGGAAGCCTTGGTGTTCAACGACGTCGGTAGACTCTTGGTCAAGAGCAACTCCGATTGGACCCTTAGTGTCAGCCTGGTAGAGAGCCATGGATTCAAGGTATCGATCAGACCGGCAGACAGCCCAATGGCAAAGTGGGTGTCAGTCTCTGAGTTTTCCGCTGCGTGTGCGGGAACGAGAGGTTCAAGTGAACTCAGTTGGGACGTAAAGATTGAAAAACTAAGCAATGTCCGGTATGAAAGCAAAGTGCACACTGCCCAGTTTGTGTTCACAATCAGCCACATCTAGACTCACACTGGAATGAAAAAAAATGCCTGGCCGAAAACCATTGGGCAGTTTTTTGCTTCCTCTACGCTATAATTCATCTTGTATCTACGAAGTCAGAACTCCCGCCTATACCCCAGAGAGAATTGGCTGTAATCTCCACTGCCCCCCGTATAGTTCAGAAAGAGCACATCATCAGGGGTAAACCGGTAGCCCAGGGTACCTTGGATGTACTTGCTTCCCATTCTCACTATACCCTTTATACTTCCATAGACCTTATCCTGCGTAAGTTCCGCCTGGACCCAGCCGTAAAGGCCGCCTAGTTTTCTTTCTGTTAAGTCAACTACCAAAGGATAGAAACCTGCTGAAAGCGCCAAGCTCGTATTTATTTCGACGCGATCGCTGACACCTAGGGCAAAGAACAAGTCTCGTGCTTCCTTTATCAACTGCAGGTTGGCCGTAAGTTCCTGCCCGCCGCCAAGTGCTGCACCCAGATCAAGGTGATAGTGCGGATAGGTTGGCTGCACCGCAAGTTCTGCCCGCAAGGACTCAGTCAGCCACAAACTGAGTTCCAGCTCAGGCCAGCCCAATGGTATGGCTGGGAGGGCAACTGTCATGGATGAGGAACGTGCATATACCCCTTCAGGCAACAGAAGGCCAGGCAGTCCCCCTAAGGAGCCCAGGGTCACCCTTGGGCTGTCGTCCAGAGTTGAAAGGGGCTCCGCTAACAAGTAGACAGCGAAGTGCCGGGTTTCATGCTTTTCCGAGCTGCTGAAGATGCCGCTGCTTTCTGTCCTCATTTGATGAGTCAAGATTCCTAGAGCCTGCAGTTCCCCGCTCCTGGTCCAAACGGTGGTGAGCAGACTGTTTGCTGCTGTACCAAGCTCAACCCGGGTCAATACTGAGCCGCCGTCGCGGTCAACACGTTCCGGGGTGAGAAGGAGTTCAAAACTGAATACACGCTCAGTCAAGCCGGTACTTCCCGCAGGGGTCCATTCCTCATGAGACACCACAAATCTTCCTGTCTCTCCTACGGCAACTGTCAGATGCGGCTCGGCCACCCTGTTGGCCTGCTCAGCGACATTGGCGGCTGTAAGCTCGAGAAGACTTGCAGCATTTTGTAGAATCTGTGTCAACGTGGGAGACTGTATCAACCTGGTTATGGAACCTATCCCCTGTTCCAGCACATCCGAGGGGGAGGCAAGGTTTACACCCAGAATCTTGGCATCTGCATCCGACAGCTCGACAATCTGCAGGCGATAGGATACTTGCCTAATCTCCCCGCCAGGTTCAGCTCCATGCGCAAAGAAGGAGTAAGTCAGGCACAGCAGGATTGTCATGACCCAAACTCTGATTCTCATGCCAACCATCCCTCTCTATTGGATTTCGGCTACAAGGAAGACCACAAGCTCCCGATCTTCTTTCTGCTCTGTAGTACTGCTAAAAAACCAGCGCACAATGGGTATGCTTCCCAAAATCGGCACCTGGCTGCTGCGGTCATTCAGCTGCTCGACAGTGAGCCCTGCCAGGACAACTGTTTGTCCGTTTTTCACATAGGCGCTGGTGGAAACCTCGTTTCTCCGCACCGACAGTCCTGTTCGGGAATTGTACCTGTCATTCACGAAATGACTAATCTCGGGAGTAATGACGATCTCCAGCTCATCCGCATTAAGCACTCGGGGACTAACACTTAAAGAAATTCCTACGTCAACTGCTTCCACACGTGAACTGGTGGCGGTTTCGGTCAGAATTAGGTGTTGGGTTTGACCAGAAAAAATCTCAGCTGTCCCCCGATCATTGACCAGAATTTTCGGATTGGCCTTAATTTCTGCCTTCTTCTCGCTTTCCAGCAGTCTCAGCTGGGCAAGTAGATCCCCATAGTCCAAGAAATTTGTTCTAAAGGCCAGCGTGTCAACAAATTCGCCCAGTTCAGAGCTGAAGCTGACCCCTTTCCATTGGTTAGTGCTTCCCTCTTTGCTGAAGTCCAAAAGGTTGATGCCGTATTCCTTGAGAGCATCATGGGAGATCTCAGTCACGATGGCCTGAATCAATACCTGTTGAAGGGGCCTGTCAATGGCTTTAATGTCCTCCTTGAATCTTTCGATCAGTTCTCTTGGGCCTGTAATCGAAATCACATCACGCTCAAAGCTGGAACGCAAGTAGTCGTCATATATGGGAGACAGAAGCGCGCGGGCCTCGCTCTCAGAGATGTACTGCAGCTTGATGGACTCTGTTTCCACTAGATACTGAAAAGACGGGCTCCTCGGATCCGCGATCCCGAGAAAATAGTAGTCGTCGATTTTGCGGAAACTGAATCCGCCTGCCATTGAAAGCATGGTCAAAGCCTTTTCCAGGGGCACATCCCTGAGGTCCAAGGTGACGATTCCCCGGACAGTCTCATCCATAATAATGTTTATACCGGTTTGGAAAATCAGCTCGTTAACCGCATCCCTGACATCGGTTTCAAAAAACACTGTGGAAACTAGAGGTTCCTGGGCCAAAACACCTAGACTGAATGCAAACAAGACGAAGAGCAAACAGCAAAAGCTTAATCCTGACTTTTTCATAGATACCCTCCTATTGTTCTAGCACTAACGGAAACTCGCCGATGCCAACCCGTTCTTGACCCTCGAAAACAAACACTGTCGCTGTGTAACTCCCTGGGAGGATGTTGCCGTAGAGAGAAGTCGCAACCAAGAACCCGCCCATATCCGGCAAAATGCTTTCCTGGCCTTCTGGCATTTCCAAATCGATGACATAGGCAAGCTCATTATTCTCATCGTGCAGCTGAACAGTACCATGCGGCGACAAGTGGACTTCACCGGAGTTCAAGAAGTACAGGCTGAAGAGATACTCATCCTCTAGGTTTTCCACAACTAGGCTTCGCAGCTCTGTAGAGCGAATCCAATTCTTTCCTACTAAAACACCTAGAGGTAGGGTGTGGGTCTCAAGGTACTCTCCGTCCTCATTGAACACATGAACATTGACATTTCCGTAGTACCCCCCGGGGTCAACATCCCGCGGCGCCCGAACTAACAGCACTCCCCGTCCCGAACGCCTCGCATCCAGTGAAAACTCTGTTTCCCCCAGAAACTCTACCTCCAAGTGTTCGAAGACCGAATGGGTATAATCTGTTTCAACATCTGCACCTGCGATCTGAATTTGCAGCGGTTCTGACTTGCGGTTGTCTATCTGGAGGACATGGGTAGCTGCCGCGCCCAGGGTGACAATTGATTCCAGCTTGTCTGCCCCGATTGAAACAGAGCGGCCTTCAAAGGCGGCAAACTGCCCTTCTTCAACTCTGACTTCTCGCCCTTTGACAACTTGTTTCGTTGTATCATAGGAAATGAAGTTTTGGATATGGAAGGCTCCTGCGTGCAAGGGCTCTGAAATAGGGGCAAGCAGCAGTAGTTCTGTTTCGGGATAAATGGCAAACGAATCGTGATCGCTTTCCCAAGCTGACAATGTTCGCAAGCTGACCCTTTCCACTAGACGCCTGGCCTCATCACGAATCGTAGCTTCACCTTGCAGTTCGAAACGAAAGGGCGATGGGTTTTTTACATGCACCTGCAGCCAAGGCCGCCCTTCCTCGTCGGGAATGAGTTCTGTATTAAGAACCTGCAATTCCGAACGGAGTCCAGGCCTGTCTACATTTATTGTAAGACGTACCGCATAACGTACGATGATTGCAAAGCCCGACTCTTCTTCTTCAACAGCAGGCTCCAGCATAACCAACACATTGTAGGAACCACCTGCCCCGAAGGGTATGGCGACTGTTCCCCGAACAGGAACAGATACTCCAGGGGGAACAGTTACGCTCTCCTGTTCCAGCTGTACCCAGCCGATGGGAGGGTAGTCTTGGGGATTTCCTTCGACAAGCTCGAGTGAGCCGTCTAGGCCTTGCACTGGTTGATATAAACTTACATAGATCACCCGTTGCCTCTCCTCAGGCGTGATAGTGATTTCAAATGAGTATCTTTCCCCCGGCCGGCCCCAAAAATCAAAGACCATGGGCTGAACCCCAATAGCCAACACCGGTTGGGTGAAGATGAGCATTGCTAGTCCAAAGAAAATCCATGTCGGTATTTTCCTGTAATACATAGAACCCCCCCAATAATGCGTTTTGGCACGGAAGGAACAGGATGACCCTGTTCCTGTCCGTCCTGACAGATTGTGTAAGGCTTAGGGAGCAAGAACAGTCAGCGTGAGCTTCCCTTTATACTCACCCATGGCCTGCTCGTCAAGCTTGCCCAACTTGGCTTCGATGGTCGCGTCAAAATTGCGTGTTCCTCTACCGCTAGCATGGCCAGTTCCGGGAAGGTCTTTCGTGAGGGTTTTGCTTCCCTTGGAGGATAGAGTCATCCAAAGTGGCTTTGGCTTGCCCTTTCCTTGATTGTGTCTGATGGCAGCTGTGGTCTGAATCTCGTCATTTATCCCATGTTCGGTATGCTTCAATCCCTCAAGTTTACCTTCAACTTTAGCCTGCCAGTTAGTCTTGATGGTGAATGTTACGTCGTCTGAGAGCGTAGCATTCTGTTCGTCATAACAACCTTCTTTGAAGTTAAACTGCAGCTTACCTTTCGAGACTTCGACACTTGCATAGAAAGGAACTTTTGCTTTAATATCGACAGTGCCAATGCGACATTCAGGTATCTGTGGTTTAGGTTTGCCGCCACCATGATTTGGTACTGCATCCACATCCTCCGCAAACATCACACTGCTCAAGCTGAATACCAAAGCTAGAACTAACACGAACATCATTAACTTTCTCATGAAAATCCTCCTTTAAATTTGGTTTGACTGTTCACAAGCTCGTTAAGCTGTTCAGATACTAGTTTCCCAACACCTCCTTAATAATGATNNGCCGGCTGAGCTTCAACGGCTTTTATGGTCACCTGTCCATGGAAGGAAAAGGTATGGCTGCCTCTGATCCTCCTCAGGACTAAAGGTTTCCCCGGACCGAACGAGTTACGACTGTCTTTGCCAATCCAATAAACTGCATCTAGACTAACCTGCTCATCGCCTACATAACTTAAGTCCGATACTTCAAATCGTATGGCGACGCTTTTGCTGTCCTTCACTGAGATGGAGTAAAAGGCACTCCCGCTCTCCCGAAAAACGCCAACTGAACCCGGGAGCTCAAAAACCATTGAACCACCAATCACCGCAGCTGCGAGCAAATCGTCGGAAGGACCATGTGCCAGTGCTGAACAGGATAAAACTACTATCATAATGACAATAAAGGTGCTCGAGCTCATAACGAACCTAGAAATCACTGAACTATCCCCCCCTCTGCCCGAACTTGTACGCTGCTTGCTTCCCTAGTGTGCCCGACTTCCAGATGAATATGCCAATTTTAACCTTAACTACGAAATTTTTCTGTACACTCGGCGGCGACAGTTGAAGTCTATGCTTCAAAACTTAGCTTCAGGCATGTCCTTGTTGTTAAGATTTTGAAGTGGGATGTAGGCCTGCTCACTCCGTTTCCTAAGTTTCAATCTATCATGCTCCAATCAAATGACACTTATCTAGCAATAAAAGCCGAATCAAGTTTTTTACAAATTTTCATGAAATCCAAGTCCACGGTTCCATAAAAAAAGAGCCGCATCCTCAGACACGGCTCTTTCCTTCGGCATGTATTGACCAATCAACTATTTCAACCGGCGTTCCCTTCCAGTTCAGGCAGAACCAGCTCCAGGCGTGCTCCTCCTTCTGGAGCATTGTCTGCTTTAATCGTTCCGCCCTGCCTCTCAATAAGCTTCTTGACAATATGCAGGTCTAGGCCGGATTTTCCCTTCTGCTGAGATAGGCTCTGCGTAGCAGGACAACATAAACGAAAGGGGCCAGTAGCGCCAAGTAGCCCATGGGAACGAGCCACAACTGTACCACCTCCAGCACCCGGGAAACCTCCCCGTTCGGCAGGTCCTGCAAAATTGTGCGGATACTGAGGTTCTCTTTGGCGGTTAAGTTTCCGTACAAAGCCGAAGATTCGATCAGGACCCCGAGACGCCGCAGATGCAGCCGCTGCCAAGGCTGGCCAAACATTTTTACCTCGCCTTGGGTCGGCCGAATCAGACCAGTGAGCATCTTTAATGTTGTGGACTTTCCGGCACCGTTCTGGCCCAAAAGGCCGTAGATGCATCCCCTCGGCACCAGGGCCAGGTTGTCCACTGTTAGCTGTCTCCCCTTTATCTTTGCTTTCAGCCTTAGTATAAAGGGGGAATATCAAGAATCCATAAAGAAAATTCACCTGCCGATGATGGCTTGGCAGGTGAAGGTCGAAAGTCTCTGGAGTCGAGGATGGGCTTTAGGAAACAGCTTCCCCAGGATCCTGCGATTTACTGCACCAGATTTGATCAGCAACAGGCTGCCAGTCCCTGGCCGCAGCCCGGCATTTGTCGGTGACGGTTTCCACAGACTCATTGTCGCTGCGCTGTGTGGAGTAGGCCCCTGAACTGTTAACCATAGACACCAACACATCAGGATTATCCAGGAGGGGGCAGGGCATGAGCGGATTGCAGTTAAAGGGATGGTTTTCACGGTACTGCAGAAAAAGGGGCGACTGCAGCGCCTCGAGGAGGCTCACCTCGCGAATGTTGGCACTGGCGTAATGAATAAAGGCACAGGGCTCCACATCGCCATAGGCATTGATATGCAGGTAGCGGCGTCCCCCGGCGATGCAGCCGTCGACATATTCCCCGTCGTTCCAGAAATCTATCACGAAAATATCTTTGCTGCTGCGGTACTCCCGCACCCGTTCGTACATCAGCCTGCGCTGCTCAGGGGTGGCCAAGAGCTTGGGATCTGCATGTCTCCCGATGGGGATATAAGTGAAGTACCAGCCGAAGAAACAGCCCTTGTCTATCATGGCATCGATAAACTGCTCTGAAGCCACTTCCTCCGTGTTCAAACTGTGGTAGCAGGTGGAAAAGCCAAAGGGCGCACCGTCACTCCGCAGCCGGTCCATAGCCCGCACCACATGGGCATAAGTGCCCTTGCCCCGCCTAAAGTCATTGTCCTCAGCAAAGCCTTCCACACTGAGGGCCAGAATCACATTGCCCACTTCACTCAGCTGGGCGGAAAGCTCCGGGGTGACCAAGGTGCCGTTGGTGAAGGAGAGGAACACACAGTCATCATGCTTGCGGGCCAGCTCAATGATGTCAGCCGCCCGCAGCAGGGGCTCTCCGCCGGAGTAGACATACATGTACACTCCCAGCTCTTTGCCCTGGGTGATGATGCTGTCCAGCTCCTCAAGGCTGAGGCTGGCCCCCTTGCCGTACTCTTCTGCCCAGCAGCCTTTGCAGCGCAGATTGCAGTCCGAGGTAGGATCCAATAAAATTGCCCAGGGAATGTTGCAGTTATACTTTTCCCTCAGTTCATGGCCTTTGGGAACTCCGATCAGGGCCGCATTGAGCAGAAAGTTCAGGGCGAATTTTTCAATTACCGAAGGAGACAGCTGCCCAAAGGCCCTTTCCACCCCTCGCCTTACATTATTTTCAGGATCACGCCAGATCTGTTCAACTTGATCGATGATCTCCCTGTGGGCGGACATTCTAGCAAAAGGCCTGAAGAGAGTGATCAGTCTCTGAATATTCGCTTCCGGATTGCGCTGCACATAGCGCAGACCCTCCCTTAAGGCTGCCGTCTGCACACTCGCTTTCACTGATGCCATTCTCATCTCTCCTTTGCNNTAGGATTCCAGAACTATAAACCTGTCTGCATGGATGCTCTTGGCGTGGGCCAGATAGGACTGGAGGGCCAGTTCCCGCAGTCTCTGATCGCTTAGCTCACTCTTGGCCTGGTACTCATCGAAGTAGGCTGCAATGCTCACGAGGGGAATGATGGAGAAGAAAAATTCATAAAAAACGGTGTCTTCGCGATAGCTGTCGGCTTGAGACACAGCCCCCTCAGGGAGTTCATTGGAGTTGCCAGGCCTCTTTTCCAGCAGTTCCATCAGGCGAAACAGGCTGGTCTGATGCTTCCCCCCTTTCAGCGACTCATACATCAGGATGCGGACAATGGCGCGCCTGTCCAGTGTGTAGTCCACAATCTCTTTATAATACCTATGCAGCTCGGCGGTAAAACTCTCCAATGCTTGCTCATCGGCGAAAAGAAAACGCTCGTCTTCCAAACGCAGGGTGCCTGCCTGAATCATCGGTCCCAGGCACTCACGGGCAAACTTCAGCGTTAGGGTGGAGACATTGCTCAGCATTGCATCAATCAAACTGTCCAGAATCGCTTCTTTGTTTTCAAAATAGTAGTAGATCAAAGCTTTGTTAACCTGGGCCTCTTTGGCGATTTCACTCACCCCGGTTGCATCGAAACCCTTTTGGGAAAAAAGCTCGGTGGCAGCGGCCAGAATTCTTTGCTTAGCATCTTGCTCCTTAACTGTGGTCAATACGTTCTCTCCTATCTTAACTAACCGTTTAGTCAGATAAAATGTTACCATTTCCCAAATTTATTGTCAAGATGAGGCTAACTTTCCCTGCTACCCTTTTAGGGCGCCGGCCAGCAGACCTCGGACGAAGTAGCGGCCTAAGAGGATATAAATGATCGTCGTGGGCAAGGCTGCCAAGACCGATCCCGCCATGGGCAGGTTCCAGGAAACCGCCTGGCCTCCCGCCAGATTGGCCAGGGCGACGGTGATGGGCTGGGCCCCGGGTCTGGTCAGGGTTACTGCAAAAAGAAACTCATTCCAGATCTGGGTAAACTGCCAGATTCCGACAACTAAGAAGGGTGCCCCCGAAAGGGGCATAATCAGGTAGCGGAAGATGCCGAAAAACCCTGCCCCGTCAATGCTGCAGGCATCGAGGAGCTCATTGGGGATTTCCTCATAAAAGCTTCTAAAGAGCAAAGTTGTTATGGGGAGGCCATAAACCACATGCACCAGGGCCAGGCCCGGGATCCCTCCGTAGAGGCCGGTCTGCTGCATAAACCTGAACAGCGGCACCAGGACGCTCTGGTAGGGGATAAACATGCCAAAGACTATGAGAGGCATAATCATTTTCCCGCCTGGGATGCGGTACTTGCTGAGCACATAGCCGTTCAGCGAACCCATGAACGCCGAAAGCAGCGTAGCGGTGACACCCAGAACAAAGCTGTTCTTCAAACTCGGGGCAAAGCGCTGCCAGGCAATGGCATAGCTTTCCCAGTTGAGCTTGGAGGGAAGCTGCCAGGCGGTCATAAAACTGATTTCTGCCGGGGCCTTCAGGCTGGTCATAATCGTCATGTAAATCGGAACCAGGTAGACGACTGCCAGGAGAATGGCCAAGAGCTGCGCCAGGATGCCGATAATGCCTCTCGATTTCATAATCACACCTCTTTCCGGAAGGAGACAACCAGGTAGGGGATGATCAAGAACGATACGATAACAAACAGGATCACCCCGATGGCAGAGCCCACTGCCAGCTCGTTGCCGCGGAATGTCTTAAGAAACATCGTGATAGCCGGCATGGAAGTGGGATAGTGGTCGGGGCTGGAAATTGCGAAGATCAGGTCAAAGATCTTCAGGGCAATGTGCCCCAGGATCACGATGGCGCTGACGGTAATTGGCTTGAGCAGCGGCAAATCCACATAGCGATAGATCTGAAACTCGCTCCCGCCGTCGACCCGGGCCGCTTCCCGCAGCTCGCCCGGCACAGTCCTCAGGCCTGCCAGGTATAACGCCATGGTGTAGCCCGACATCTGCCACACTGCAGCCAGGACAACGCCCCACAAGGCATCATTAAAGCCATGGGGTTCGGGAAATGGCAAGAGCTGAATCCGGGTTAGGACACCGCTGGCAACGACAGCAAAGAGAGCTCCAAAGGCAGCTGCTTTCCACACAACCCGCCTTTTTTCCCTCCGGCGCCAGCTGCCGTACAGGCTGAAGGCCAGGACGATGATGATCATCAGGCAGAAATAATGCAAGATATGAGACCAGTCAAACACAAGCTTCTGCTCCCGGCTGGAAAGCCACAAGAACTCGCCTGGCGGAAGGCCGATCAGGGTAGGCAGGAAGTTAATGCCTCCCCTTGGCTGCAGCATCCAGCGCCAAATTGTCCCGGTGACGACCATGGACAGGGACATGGGGTACAGAAACACGGTGCGGAAAAAGGCCTCGCCCCAAATCAGCTGGTCAACAATGGTGGCAAGCAAAAGGCCGACCAAAAGGGTCAGGGTGACAAAGAGGACTGTGAAGAAAAACATGTTGGCCAGATCCTGCCGAAAGCGTACGTTTAAAAAGCCAGTAAACAGCTCGCGGTAGTTCTCCAGGCCCACACTTTCGATCTGGGGATTTAAGGACATGGCAGCTGACTGTCCCCAGTCAGTAGTAGACATGTATACCGAATTGGCAATAAAGCCGTAGACAAAGATGCCCAAAAGGATTATGGACGGCAGGATAGTCAAGGCAGCCGTTATTTGCTCTCTGCGCGATTGCACATGCCTTCAGTCCTTTCTCGAAAAGCTGCGGGGCAGGCCCGCCGTCCAAGGCAGCAGGCAGCCCCGCAGAAGCTTTGCTTTCACTTACTGTGCCATGCCGGATTGAACCGCAACAACATGGGCAGCATTGGAAGCCGCTCTGGCATCCCGGTTGGCCAGGAAGATATCCATTACAGTCGCAAAGTCATTCATAAACCGCTCATTGGCTACAACGCCATGGGCGAGGGAACCGACGATGCGATCGTTTTGGTAATCCCTGGCTGCACTTTGCAGATAGAGATCGTACTTGCTCAGGTCAGAGTCAACCCTGGCACTGATTGAACCCTTGAGGGGGTTGAAGGTATCCTGTCCTTCCAGACTGCCGATGGTCTTCAGCCAGGCAATGGTGTTCTCCCGATTGGGACACCCTACCGGAATGCCGAAGGAGTCGGACAGTGCCATAAAGACGCCTGCAGTGCCCGGAGACGCGGCCCAGCCGTAGCCATCCCCCGGCTTTACGTTCAGGGTTACGGACATGTAGCCTGAAGCCCAGTCGCCCATAATGTTGAAGGCAGCCTGACCTTCTACAACCATGTCTGTAGCCTGCTGCCAGGACAGGGACGGAGCATCGGAATTGGTGTACTCTAGAATCCTGCCAAAGAGTTCCCAGACCTCAATGACTTCAGGGCTGGTCCAGGCCAGCTTGCCTGCCCACAGGTCGCTGTACTTGTCGGGGCCAAGGACCGCTAGCGCTACGCTTTCCCACAGATGGGTCGCGGTCCAGTTCTCACCCACGGAAAGGGGGATAACTCCCTGTTCCACAAGCTTAGGAGCAATTTCAAAGAACTCATCCCATGTTTGGGGAGCTTCCACGCCCCATTTTTCAAGATTTTCAGGAATAAAGTAAAGAACGTTGGAGCGATGAATGTTTACCGGAACAGACCAGATTCCCTCTTCGGTGCTGAGCAGGCCGAAGAGATCCTCTGGGAAGGCGTCAAACCAGTCTTCTTCTTCGAAAAGCCAGGTCAGATCTTCCATACGGTCAGCCACAACCCAAGTGCCGATGAGCTCCTGGCCGGCGTGGACCTGGAAGGAATCGGGCGGATCGCCGCCGAGCATTCTCGTCTTGAGAACTGCCTTGGCGTTTACTCCGGATCCTCCTGTAACGGTGGCATTGATCACAGTTACATTAGGATACTTGGACTCATAGAGCGCGATCAAAGCCTCCAAAGCAGGGCCTTCGTCCCCGGCCCACCAGGAGAAAATCTCCAGCTCGCCCTCGACAGCGGCACTGGCTGCCGCACCAAGTCCCAGAACCAGTACTAAGCAAAGAGCAACACTGAGCCAGCGATACTTCTTCACGTACATCCCTCCATCTTAGTGTTTTATACCTTGCTTAACACAGTTTTGTACGCGCTAAACCACCCCCCGCCTGAGAGCCAAACAGTGTCTGCTTGAGGAAGTAAAACGCCAGATTTCGGATGAAATGCGGCTCCAATGTTGTGCAAGTTAGATCTATGTTCGTTTTATTATTTCTTTGCAACAAAGGAAAATCCTCCCTATTTCCCAGGAAGGATTGATCAGGTGCTGAGAGGGATCACTTGTTTTGAGCATAGCCTCCCGGTGCAACGAATATGTTATACCATCACAATGCTTGGAGGAATTAATGTGCCGTACTTTGTTTGGTTCGGGATTCTAGGCCTTCTCTTGCTCTATGCTGCCGGAATTGTCATGTTTTTGGCAAAACGCAAAGGCAAGGTGCATCTCCGCCGTTACCATCCTTTACTGGGCAGTGCGGCAGCGCTTTCCCTTGCGGTTCATGCTGTCTGGGCCAATATTTCCCACTTTGGCCGCTCACTTCCCCTGCTGGGCTGGTTAGGGCTTTTGGCAGTGGCCGCAGTTTGTGTTGGCTATTATGCAATGTCGCGGGCCCAAAGGGGAGGGGACAGAATCTGGCGCAGCATCCACTGGCAGGTTGAACTGGGTGCCCTGATTGCAGCCTCAGTTCATGCCCTCTGGTTCTTGACAAGAATCCTGGGGAGCTGATTCGGCACAGCAAAAAAGAGCCGCCTGGCCGGTTCCAGGCAGCTCCAGCTGAGCTTAGGATTACTATGTCAGATTTTCCCCAAACATGAAGCGATGCAGCCTGACGGCATTGCAAAGACTCGCTGCCGCCGAAAAGGCAATCACAGCCAGCATCGCTATCCGGGCCATCGTTTCGTTGTAGTGCTGGGGAAACAGGTATCCCGCTCCTTTGTAAAGCAGGAGGGGAATGTAAAGGGCCAAATAGAAAAAGACCCGATCAAAGAAACGCTTGAGAGATTGATTCAAAGCCAGCATGCGCCGCTTAGCCATGATGAACAAGGCAATGCCTGAATGCATGGCAGCCAAAAAAGCAACAAACAGCCAGCCCTTGGCGATTTGCAGCAGCGCAATAAATGTAAAGGTAACAAGATTGGCTGCCGCAAACAGGGCATAATAACGTTTTATTTCAGTCATCCCCTATACCTGCACATCCTCTTTGTCCACAGGCTCGTCGCAGCCTGCAGGCAGCTCAACATCTGGAAAACCGTTCACCAGGTGGCAGGCTGCAAAGTGATCTTCTTCCACCTCAATCAGCTCAGGGGGAACTGTCTTGCAGCCCTCCATCGCCTTGGGGCAGCGCTGCCAGAAACGGCACCCTGCNNACTGCCGCCAGCAGAGCCTGAGTATAAGGATGGAGGGGCTGCCTGAAGATCTTGTCGCTGTCTCCCGATTCCATGATCTTGCCGAGATACATGACAGCCATGCGGTCACACATCTTTTTCACGTCGGCCAAGTTGTGGGAGATAAATACATAGGTCAGATTCAGCCGCTCCTGCAGTTCCACCAGGAGGTTCAAAATCTGGGCGTGAATGCTCACATCCAGGGCTGATACCGGTTCATCGCACACCAAAAAGCTTGGGTTCAGACTAATTGCCCGGGCAATCCCGATCCGCTGCCTCTGGCCGCCGGAGAAGTCCGACGGGTGCCGGTAGAGATCCTCAGCCGACAGACCTACCAGCTCCAAGAGCTCCACCACCCTGGCCTTCATCTCCTCTTCGCTGTCTTCGCCCCGGATAAACATAGGCTCTGACACAATCTGATACACATTGAAGCGGGGATTAAGGGATGAATAGGGATCCTGGAAAATCATCTGCATCTGGCGGCGCATCTTTTTAAACTCATCCCTCGGCAGACCGTTCAGGTCCACACCCTTGAACAGCACCTGTCCCGCCGTGGGCTTTACCATGCCAATCATGGCGTTGGCTAGAGTGGTCTTGCCGCAGCCAGACTCTCCCACAACCCCAAAGGTTTCACCATGCTTAATTGTCAGGGACACATCGCTTACCGCCTGAATCATGCCGCGGCTGAAAAAAGGCAAGCCGCCCTTGACGGGAAAATGGACCGATACATTCTTCAGTTCTAAAATCTCACTCATGGCTCTCCCCCCCTGCCGTTAACGGATAATGGCACCGCACTTCCCTGTTTCCGTCTAAGCTCCGCAGCGGCGGCATTTCTTTCCTGCACTTTTCCGCTGCATACTGGCAGCGCGGGTGGAAATAGCAGCCGCTGGGCTTGCGTGCTGGATGGGGAACTGTACCTGGAATCTGGGTGAATTTTCTCTTCTCGTCATCGAGCCTGGGCACTGCTGCCATCAGCCCCACCGTATAAGGATGGTACGGGGCGGTAAAGAGCTCCTTCACCGGCGCCTTTTCCACAATCTTGCCGGAGTACATCACGTAGACTGTATCCGCGATGGAGGCTACCACACTGAGATCATGGGTTACTAAAAGCAGCGAGGTTCCGCAGCCCTGCTGCATGCCCCTGAGGGTTTTCAGCACCTGGGCCTGGATGGTTACATCCAGCGCAGTAGTGGGCTCATCCGCGATAATAAGCTTGGGCATGCAGGCAAAGGCCATGGCCAGAAGCACCCTTTGGCGCATTCCTCCGCTCAGCTGATGGGGAAAGCTGTTGGCCCTGGCCCGGGGTTCAGGCAGTCCAATCAGCTCTAACGCCCGCACCGTCTTTTCCCGGGCTTCTTTTTTGGAGTCGCCCTGGTGGCGCATATACATCTCGTCAATTTGATTGCCAACTGTCATCACAGGATTGAGGGAGGTCATGGCGTCCTGGAAAATCATCGCCATTTCCTTGCCGCGAATCTCCTGCATCTCCTTGGGGGTGCAGTCTTTGATCTCCCTGCCGTCAAACTCGATAGAATCGACCTTGATCACTGCCGGCGGGGTTTCCAAAAGGCGCATCACAGCCTGGCTGGTCACCGTCTTGCCGCAGCCGGACTCACCTACCAAAGCAACGCATTCACGGTCGCCAATGTCAAGATCCACGCCCTCCACCGCCCGGATCAGGCCGTAACCTGTAGGGAAGACCACTTTCAGGTTTCTAAGCTTTAACACTTGCTTCATGCGTCTCCCCTCCCTGCAGGTTTGTTGCTCCAATCTGACCGTACTCATCCATGGAGTTGAACACATCTTCAATATAGCTGCTGTCCAGGCTCTTAAAGAGCTTGTAGACGCTGCTGGTCTGCTTCATGCGGGGGTTCATGATCTCTTCCATCACGATTCCCAGCCGCATAAAACTGAACACCGCCAGGAAAATGCCAAGCCCTGGAGCAAAGATCCACCACCAGGCTCCAAAGAGCAATGCCCCTCCGCTTTGGGCTTCGGCCAGCATCTTGCCCCAGCTGATCGCGGTGGGATCCCCCAGGCCCAGAAAGCTCAGGCCCGCCTCAGCCACCATGATCCCGGCGCTGCTGAGGGCGGTGCTCATAATCAACAGATGGCTTGTGCCAGGCAGGATATGGCGGATCATTATATGCCAGCGGCTGGCACCTGCCAGTTCCGCGGCCTTGACGTAGTTGCTGTTCTTCAAAACCAGCACTAGGGAGCGAATTGTCCTGGCCAGCCCGGTCCAGCCCAGGGCCACAAAGATCATGATAATGATCCAGAAGTCCCGCCCCAGCACATTGGTGAGCACAATCACCAGGGGCAGGGTGGGAATAACCAGCATAATGTCGACGATGCGCATGATCGCAGTATCGACAAAGCCGCCTATGTACCCTGCCATCACCCCGAGAATAGAGCCTACGATGGCAATGCAGACGCCTGAGGTTACACCCACCACCAGGGACACCCTGGTGCCGTAGACCAGCATGCTGAATATGTCCTGCCCCGAATTGATCGTCGTGCCCAAAAGATGCTTGGAACTGGGAGGCAGGCCTTTGGCCGCCCGCTGCGTCACGTCATAGGGATCGTAAGGTGCAATGACTGGGGCGANNCTCCAAATCCGTTTGATAAAGGTACCAATGCCCTTCAGCCTCTTCATCGCTTATCACCTACCGTCACCCTGGGATCCAGCAGCACATAAACCAAGTCTGTCACCAAGATGGCGAAGATGGTGAAGCCGGAAAGCAGGAGCATAATTCCCATCATCAAGGGATAGTCGTTGGTGTTATTGGCTTCAAGGAACAATGTTCCCATGCCGTTCCAGTTAAAGACCTGCTCAATCACAACCTGGCCGCCGATGAGGCCGCTGATGCTCATGCCCAGCGACGTTACAATAGGCAGCATCGAGTTGCGCAGTATATGCTTGTAGCGGATTGTGCTTTGCTTGAGGCCCTTGGCCCTGGCGGTCAGCACAAAGTCTTCATTGGTCACTGCAATTACAGCGTTGCGGGTTCCCTGGGCGTAGCTGATCACACTGCCCACCACCATGCTCAGCACCGGCAGGGCAGCATTTTCCGCCACCCGCTTGATGCTTTCCCAGGACCAGCTGAAGTTGGAAACCATGTTGGGGTCAGTGTAGGCGGGAAAGATCTCCCACTCGAAACCCAGGTAGAAAGAGAGGATCAGCGCAATGAAAAAAGCCGGCAGCGCCACCATAATTGTGGAGGCATTCAGCAGCATCGTATCCTGCCAGCGGCCGCGCTTCACCGCTGCCACCACACCGAACAGCACTCCGACGATCAGCCCGATGATCATGGTGCTCACCGACAGCACCAGCGTCCAGGGCAGCCTTTGGACGATCAGGTCAATTACCGCAGGGGAGCCCGGACGGAATGATGTCCCCAAATCCCCCCGGGAAAGCCCTTTCAGATAGTTTAGGTACTGCTGCCAGGTCGAGACATGAAAACCGTACTGCTGCCTGGTAACCTGTTTAATGATCTCATATTCAATCTCGCTCATATTGCCCTGCGGCGGGTAATAGCGCTCTGCCGGGTCATCAACGCCGATGCGGGGAATGAAGAAGTTGAGTGTGATCACAATGGCAAACACAAAAATTGAGTATAAAACGCGTTTAATCACGTACGTGTATTTCACGATATCACCTGCCCCTGTTGGTTTTGCGCAAGTTCTGCAAGGAGGCGCTGTTAAACACAGTAGCTCCGTCCACCACCTGATAGCCCTCAAACCGGTCTGTTCTGGCCACGGAGATGACATTGGGCGTATACAGGGGAACTTTATAGTACTCCTCTGCAATCATGGGCTGGATCTCCTTGATCAGCTCATACTTCCGGTTCAGATTCAACGTGAAACGCATCTCGTCGATGGCCTCGTTCAGCTCCTCATTGACCAGGCGGCCGTAGTTGGAGGTCCGCCCCAGCCTGGAAAAGTGGGCCGGGTACATGATGTCGATGTTGGACAGGGAGAAGGTCACACCGTGCAACGTCAGATCAAACCGGCTGGTATAAAGGTAGGTTGACTCAGGCTGAGCCCCCTTGGCTGCATAATTCACCTCAACTCCGATCCTCTGGAACTGAATCTGCAAATAGGAGACCAGGTCCTGCTCCCCGGGGGACCCAAGAATGTCAAAGCTGACGCGTTTCCCGTCAAGCAGCCGGTAGCCGGCACTGTCCCTTTCAGGTATGATCCGGTCCAGAATTTCGTTGGCCAGCGCGATCCGCACGTTTGGATCCTCAGGCAGACTGTCTGCATCAGGGTTATAAAAGTCCTCCAAAGACGCCTTCATCAAGCCCGCACTCTCTGGGCGTCCGGCACCGTCCAGCACCAGCCTGATCAGTTCTTCCTGGTTAATCGCAAGGGCCATTGCTTTACGAAACTCCTGGTCCGCCAGCAAATCTCGCATGGGGTTGCGTTCACTGGCAACCGGGTTGACGTTGAAGACCAGAGTCTGGGTAAACTCGCCTGGGGCGTTGGAGACAAAGATATCGGCCTCATTTTCAAAGAGCCTGAGGTAGTTGGAGCTCACTGTTGCAGCCAGCATGTCAATATGGCCTTTCAAAAGAGCGTAGATGGCCACATTGCTCTCCTGGTAAAGCATGAACTTGATGGTGTCCACCTGAATCAGGGGACTGCCGTCCTCCTTGGTCAAGTGGTAGTCCGGGCGCCTATGCAGCACAATTTGCTGGCTGCCCGTTTCCTCCACATCCAGAACCCAAGGTCCGCTCCCTACCGGGTTGCGGTAGCGGTGAAGGATTTCCTCGTTGGGGGAGGTGCTGTTCAGCTGGCTTTCCGGAGTTACAACAGGCTCCCAGATGTGGGCAGGCAGAATTAGCACAGAAGTAAATAAGGGCATTACGGATCCCAATACCTTGTTTACATGCAGATAGATAACTGTATCCTTCTCGTCCTCAGAAATATGGTAACCCTGCTGGGCTGCGCCGCGGTCATAGGTGAAGAGCCCCTTCTGGGTCAGCACCCCGTTGGTGTACCGATGACGCAAATCGCTTGTCCAAGCCAGCGCCCCGGCGTGGTTGGAAAGCAGGTTGTTTGTTGCAATATCAAAGGAATAATAAACATCCTCCACTGTCAGGGGATGGCCGTCGCTCCAGGTGATGTTGTCATGGATAATAACCTTTACAGCCAGATATTGGTGCTCCGGTCCCCCGTAGACCTCTTCCAGGCGGGCATAGTCAATCAAGCCCTCCTCGGTAACGATAGGCTCTCCGTTTTCATCTACGTAGTACCATTCCTTGCCGATGGAAGGCAGAAAGCTGCCCGTTTCCTCATCGTATGTAAACAAAGAGTCATAAAGCAGGCCGGCAATGGTGGGGGCAATGCCTTCCCTGGAGAGCCAGGGCATGTAAGCAGTGGGGAAAGATGCCTGCACCGTCCCAATGTAAAGCGTGTCCGGATCAGGCCGATGGCTTCGGCCTGCGCCTGCCTGGCAGCCAACCAAAGAAATACAAATAATGCTCAACACTAGGTAGAGCATTAACCTTCTTGCCACACGATTCACCTCGCAAAGGGGCTTAGGGGCGGCAGGCTCCGCCGCCCCAAAACCGGATCATTACTTCGTCAATAAGAAACTGTAGTCTGTACCGGCAATGTCAAATGTCATATTCAATCCTGTGGGCCAGATTGCCCCCACCCTTGCAGTGCCGGCGTCAGAGTTAAGTGTAATCATGTAACTCATCGGACCTGCAGTGATGGTAAACTCTCCAAGCTCATTGACAAGTTCCAGGTCACTTTCTTCGTCAACGATCACTAAGGAGTAGGAACCGTCGGGATTGAGCTCTAAAGCAGCTTTATAAGCCTCGTTGACCATGGTGCCGCCTGTAAAGCTGCCTTGCACCGATTCTTCATAGAACAGCCAGTCCGCACCGTTAAAGGGTGCCTCCAGGATATAACCTGTTTTTGTGGCTGTAACCGAGCCGTCCTCCCCTGCCTTGGTGAAGGTGATGGTGTTCTGCGCTGCTTCAAAGCCGCCTTCTTCCACCGTGGACTCGCCTTCCGCGGTAACAGTCAAGTTATATCCGCCGAAGAAATCCAGGCTCAGGAGGGCAAGAGCCCCCTCTTCATTCTGGGCATACCATGTCCCGGCATGGGCAGCAGTAGTGGCCACCCTAAAGAGAACTTTAGACCTGTCTGCCTCTTCATTGGGCCTAACCTCCAGCTCCAGGGCGCCTTCTTCGCTGACTGAACCTGCCAGCTCCTCGCCGTCCTGGGGAGTAATCCAGATGCTTCCGTCCTTAACCCTGTAGCTGCCCTGCTCCTCGTAGACAGGCTGCCCGTCTCCCGAGGCGAGCTGGCTGCCAAGCTTATACCGGCCGCCCGGGCCCAGTTCCAGCACATACTGATACTCCACATCGCCGGCGGTCTGGAAGCCAAAGTAAGTGCCGTAGTACTCTTCATAGATATACTTGTTGGCAATCAGACGGTGGATGATCTCGGGATTCTCATCATCTTCCACTTCGAAATGGATCTTGGCCGAACCATAGGGAAGCGTAGAGCGGAAGATCAGATTCGGGCCCACCCGTTCAAAGGTGGCGGTCTTAGGATTCTCCTGAGTGGAATCCGAATAGATCATTAGGTAGGTGCCCTCCAGCTCGCCGATGGTTCCATCTCCCCGGGAATCGCTAAACTGGCGGTTAGGCGAAAGCATGAAGGAATTATCCTCGTCAATGCGCAGATAAAACTGCAGCGCCATGCCAAGGTTGGTAATATCGATCATGTATTCGCCGGCAAGTTCATGCGTTTCAGCGGCTGCGGCAGCCGGCTCCTCCTGTACCTCTTCTGCCGCCTGCTGCGGCGCTTCCTGTTTGCCGCAGGCGCTTAACAGCGATACAAGCCCAATCAGCAGGGCAGCCAGTAAGATACGTGTCAGTTTCCTTCTCATGTCATCACTCCTCTGATTGGCAGGAGGGATTCCGAAGAACCCCTTCCCGCCTGCAAAGACCAGCTCTAGTAGGGAAACTCTAACTTGGTGCCGAATCCCTCGCGGGATGCGGAGTTGTCGTAAACTTCTTCAATATCAAAGACATAGGCCGGATACTTCAGCCAGCGCGACTTGTCAGGCCTGTGGTAGACATCGTGCTGGGCGTTGACAAACTGCTGGTAAAGTTCTCTTTTGCCGGATTCTGCTTCGTCGAAGATGCGGACTTTACCCCTCAGTTCATAGGAAATCATGGGCGGCTGATAATAAATCAGGGTTGCTTCAGGGTTAACCGTGAGGTTGTCCCAGCTGTGCTTTTTCGCCATCTCCAGGCTGGCAACCCGGGTGAAATCAATGCGGTGATGCTTGTCGGGGCTGTACATCTGCTCCACCAGGACTTGCAGTCCCCTTTGGCTATGGGCCCTGTCATCTCCGTCATAGGCGTCAATGTGTGCCAGATAGGCCTCGAGAACTTCTTCTAAGTACTCTTCTTTCGGAATAAAGCCTACTCCCTTAATACTGGCGTTGAGGCCCGCAGGCCCATGGGAAATCAGCGCTGGGTTATGAGAGCAAAAACTTAAGAAGATCTTGTCCCTTGACATTTCTTTGCCTTCATAGAGCTGGATCACTGTGTTGGCACGGGTGTTGAACGCCCAGCGGAAAAAGGATTCTGCGGTCTTTGTAGTTTTTTCTGTCATCTACCTGTCCTCCTAGACTAGTGTTTATAACAAAGGGTCTGATAAAGACGGCAAGACAGCCGTGTCTTGCCACCTTTTGCAGACCCTTTTGCTGTTACTTGCTCAGCTCAATCTCAATGCGCATCCCCATCATAGCTGAAACGACAAAGGGTGCGCTGACTGTGTCTTCAGAGACCTTGCCGGTGAAGCTTTCGCCTGAGTCGGCGATTTGGAAAGTAATTTCATCTCCCGCAACGCTGTACAGGCCCTGTTCGTGGAAGGCCGGCGAGTCGTTGTCCGGGACAGCCATATAATGATATTGTCCCTGATGGTTAAGGTACAAGGTGGCCTCCACTACAACCGGTCCCTGGAGCGTAGCTGTATAAACCCCAGCTGCCGCAATGTTTGAACGCACCAGTGTGGCCTCTGTCCGTTCACGGGCCATCATAGAAGGCTTTACAGATATAGTAACAGTGCCGTCGTCATTCAAGCTGCCTTCTACCGGGTCCTGACCCTCGGGGGTGATAACGAGCTTGCTGCCGTCAACGGTGTATGTTCCTGTTTCAATAAGCTCATAGAGTGCATCGCCCATGATAAAATAGCTCTTGATTTCATAGGCAGCGTCTTCCTTAAGCTCTAAAGAATACGTGTAACTGACAGTTGCACCCATTCCTACCGTCTCATGTCCCCCTGCATAAACACCGGTGTAGCCCTCCGCTGCCAGCACCGCTCCGCCCGACCATGCTGAGAACAAAACTAAAGCTGCAATAAAAAGCATACTGAACGAGAGATTTCTTGCCTGAAGTTGGCGCATATCTTTACTTCCCTTCCTTATAATTTGCTAATAAGTATAAATTAACAAGCCGCCTTTGTCAATGAAAAAGCCGGTTTTAGCAAGGTTTATCGTCCCTTAACCCGCTTTCCCCGGCGATATTTGTTAAGTAACTTGCTCACTTATTCGAAAATCGCAAACAACAGCCTGCGCAAATTTCTACTTGTCCCATCTTTCCCAATATTGTACATAGTCTGGAGACTGGAACTCAAGGCCTAACCAACTCAGAGTCGAAAACCCAGGTTGCAGAACCGTCTGCCCAGGGCATAGCCCACAGCAGCCGAATCTTCCTGTTGGGCGAAGGCGCCACAGCCCAGTCCGTATCGGTAATGCCGTCTAAGAGGACGATGGCCTGGAGCACTTCTCCGTTGATTTCCCTAGGGTAGGAGAGGCGCCATGTCCCCGAAACTGTCTCATCCGCGGCCCAGGCAGCGTGGCTCATTGTGTAGCTGCCGTCTGGGTTGATGACAATTACGCCCTGGTCTGCCCCCTCCTCATGCCTGTGTCCGATATACTCGCCGGAACCAGGTGCCGAGATGTTCACCACCGTGCTCGGAGTCCAGATCTGCCAGGTTCCGTACAGGCTGGCAAAATCAAGGAGAAAGTCGTCAATTTCAGAGGAGTCGCCCTCTGAGTTCTCCGGTTCATCAGGAAGCTGAAGAACCTCACTCTCCTCTGATTTTTCATCTGCCGGCACAACGGGCTTCTCCTCTACTGTATCCTCTTCCTGTTCCTCCTCGGTCCAAGGCTTAGTATAAACCACTTCCGACCACGCACCTGCCCTCACTGACACAACAGAGACGGCAACCAGCAGCACAAGCAGGAACAAGCTCCAGAATCTCAGACGGGCCATAATGATTCCTCCTCTTGAGAATTTGACATAATTTATTCACCACGTTAGTAATATTACCTGCCAACGAAAGATTCCCCGGAGAAATTTAACCTAAAAAAACGCATCTGCAGGACAACTCCTTGTCCCGCAGATGCGCAGCTCACTTTTTTGTAACTAGGCTGTGGCTGCCTAGTCCCGTCTGCTGTATTCCACAAGTTCCATAATATAAACGACCTCATCGTCTTCGTAGACCTTCACCGCAAGCGGCCAGCCTACGTTAGGGGCAATAACCCATTCAGATGTCAGGATTTCAATCCGATTGCCGTCCTCATCTTCCTCCCGAACGCTCTTCCGGCAGAGGTAACCCTCTACTCCCGCCACCGTCTGCTTCTCCACAACCCTAATCCTGGAACCGTCAAACATCTGCATGGTGTTGCCTACTTCCAGCTCGAGGTCTGAAGCGAAAAAGCCAAGCATCATAAACTCGCCTATCCAATTGCCTCCGCCCATAATCCAGTTCATGCCGAAACCCATCAGACCCAGCTGGTCAGCTATTTCCTCCTGGGAAACATAATAGGTGTAGGCCATGGTGAGCTCGGTGGTTTCGTCATCCAATTTTGCGAGCTCCACAGTCTGAAACTGCTTCACTTCCACCTCTACATCTTCTCCAAGATCCCAGTCCCACTCTGTAGCGTAAGATGTAATTTCATACTTGAACTTTTCATACTGTGCGTCAAACTTGTTCCAAGCCCAATACTCCTGCGCCAAACCCATTGAACTGAAGGACAGCACTGCAACCAAAGCAAATACGATGATTAGTGACTTGCGGATCATCCGTTCCGCCTCCTTATGGGAAATTATAACATATATTATCCCTATCTTATGAAACTCCTCCTGCTCCGCAACGCTAGAACTGAAAAATTTACCTTTGTCACAGGCGTCCAAACCCAGTCCAAAGGCTTGTTTTGCCTATTCAGTTGGTATATGCTGGGAGCAGATCCCAAAGAATGGAGAATCGCAAAGTGAGAAGAAATAAAAGCGCCTTAGCGGCGGTCCTGATCCTGACTGCGCTGCTGTTCACAGGCTGCTTAGGAGGATCTGGCCGGGACAGACTGGCTCAAGTTGAAGTTTACCTCACCGACACAGG